>Ga0306921_10000201_pt1 | contig 47018 bp, 37 predicted proteins | sample sta12Cox44000080_FD_203760 | JGI IMG/M metagenome (GOLD analysis project Ga0306921, IMG submission 203760) | Lab enrichment of tropical soil microbial communities from Luquillo Experimental Forest, Puerto Rico - statoxic.12C.oxic.44.000.080 (v2)... | ecosystem: Environmental > Terrestrial >... | reverse complement strand
CAAGTACGCCTGTGACGAGCCTGATCCAGCCAGCCTTTGCACGGCAGCCAATACCTGCGGTTCAGCTTCAGCTCCGTGCACTATCGACGTCACAAAGGCTGGAAACTCGTCCAATGTGAGACCCGGCATTCCCAATGCGAGGAACAATCAGTTTTTCTGCATCAAGAAGGGCACGACTGTGGTTTGGATGACCTCCAACCGAAACACGGGGTTCATGATTTCGTTCGGCACCGACAGTCCCTTCGATCCCGATGATCCGATTGTCGGCGGCGCCAACAGGCAGATCACGGTGAAGGCCAATACATCGGGTTGCTACAAGTACGACGCGGGAGCCTTCTATTCCGGTGCCACTTACGGGATGGGCGGCGGCAGTAAGCCCGAGTTGGTTATCTTGCCGTAATGAGCGAACTATTTGTAGGAAGAGAAGGCAGCCGGCAACACTTAGCCGACTAGATTCCGTTGTATGACCAAAAATCTAGAGGTCCACTCATACAAGAGATGCTTTAGCTCAGCGGCCAGAGATGCCCTGGTCGGTGTTGTTGCCTTTGTTCTGATCGTGGGGGCCTCGTGTTCGTGGAAGCCGGTTGAAACAGTGAGTGCCAGCCCGGGAGCGACGACCAGCAGTTCGTCGGGTGCGGCGGCAACGCCTTCGTCGGCGACCGCCACCAATGGCTTTGGCCCAACGGTGCCGAATACCGCGCCTGCACCGAGGCAAGCTCCCACAGGAATGGTTTGGATTCCTGGCGGCGAATTCTCGATGGGCGCGGCGGATTCGCCGAGCGAAGACGAAGTAGGCATGCAAGCCGCTAGGGACTCTCGACCCATTCATCGCGTCTACGTGGACGGCTTCTTCATGGATCAGACAGACGTAACTAACGTAGAATTCGCTAAGTACGTGAAGGCAACTGGCTACCTGACAATCGCAGAGCGCAAGCCTCGTCAGGAAGACTTCCCCAACGCGCCTCGAGAAAATCTGGTCGCCGGCTCTGTCGTGTTCTCTCCACCCGATCATCCCGTTTCGCTGGACAACCATTTCCAATGGTGGAGCTATGTGCATGGCGCGAACTGGCGGCATCCGACCGGGCCGAAAAGCAGCATCGTTGGCAAGGACAATTACCCTGTCGTACAGATCGCATACGAAGATGCAGAGGCGTATGCGAGGTGGGCAGGCAAGCGGTTGCCCACCGAAGCCGAATGGGAGTTCGCCGCGCGCGGTGGTCTTGCTGGCAAACCTTACGCCTGGGGCGATGACTTCCGCCGGAACGGCAAGTGGATGGCCAACACGCACCAGAGCCATTTCCCCAACCAAGACGCCGGCGAAGACGGATATGTCGGCATCGCTCCGGTAAAGAGCTATTCACCGAATGGCTACGGTCTCTACGACATGGCCGGAAATGCCTGGCAGTGGACTGCTGACTGGTACCGTCCGGACTACTACCAGACGCTGGCGTCGGCGGGCGGCGTAGCGCGGAATCCACAAGGACCCACCAACCCCTGGGACCCCGACGAGCCGACGGAGCGGAAGAAGACCCACCGCGGCGGATCGTTTCTTTGCACCGATCAGTACTGCTCACGCTACGTGGTGGGAACGCGCGGCAAGGGTGAGGTCGGCACCGGCACCAATCACCTCGGGTTTCGTTGCGTGGAAGATGCGACTACATTGGGGAATGGCGTCAGCGCTTCGCATAGGTAGAGAATGGAATCGCTGTGCCACCCAACGTGTAGGCAAACTTACCGTTTTGCCACTGCGCAATCATGATCGGCACCACCATTTCGCACTACCGGATCCTGGGAAAGCTGGGTGCCGGTGGCATGGGTGTCGTGTACAAAGCCGAAGATGTCCGCCTCGGACGCTTTGTGGCTCTGAAATTCCTGCCGGACAAGTTTGCCGACGACCCGCAACTCCGTGACCGCTTCCAGCGTGAGGCACGCGCGGCGTCGGGCCTGAACCATCCCAACATTTCCACCATCTACGACATTGGCGAGGTGGACGGGCGTTTCTTTATGGCCATGGAGTTCCTGGATGGCGAGACCCTCAAAGCCAAGGTTGAGCGAGGTCCTCTGAGTCTTGACGAGTTCCAGAGAATAGGCCTGCAAGTCGTAGATGGACTTGGTGCCGCCCACCAGCAAGGCATTATTCATCGCGACATCAAGCCAGCCAACGTCTTTGTCACGAGTAGCGGCCGTGCGAAGATTCTTGACTTCGGGCTGGCCAAGAGCGCAACGACGCGTCAAGTACGAACCGGTGAGGAAGAGACCGTAGCCGATGTGGAAACACTAACCATGCAGGGCGCTACGTTGGGCACGATGCCGTACATGTCACCCGAGCAAGCCCTGGGCAAGCCGTTGGATACTCGCACCGATCTGTTCTCGCTCGGCGTGACCCTCTACGAAATGGCGACTGGCCAGATGCCGTTTCGCGGCAACACGACAGGCGTCCTGTTCCTTTCGATCGTGCAGGAAACACCGGCGCCGGTGACGCAACTCAACCCAAAAGTGCCCCCTGAGTTGCAGCGGATCATCAACAAGTGTCTGGAGAAGGACCGCGAGCTGCGCTATCAGCACGCATCGGACATCAGCTGCGACCTGAAGCGCCTGCGGCGCGACGGAGGCGGGATCGCGCCCGCACCAGCGGCGAACACTGTGCCACGCCGAGGTGCCTCATCCGGCGTGCCTCTGCCGTTGCCGCCCCGAGGACAGAGGTCTGCGTCGTCTGCCGAAGCACCCGCAGTCACTGCGCAACCGCAAACCAAACGCCGCGGCTGGATACCAGATGTGCTGATCATTCTCGGCGTGATTGCCACTGCAATCGCGGGTGGCCTCTACCTTCGCTCGCACCACGCAGCACCGCTGACCAACAAGGACACCATTGTCCTGGCCGACTTCACCAACTCCACCAACGATCCCGTCTTCGATGGAGCTCTCCGACAGGGCCTAGAAGCCCAACTAGCGCAGTCTCCATTTCTGGCCATCGTCTCGGAGCAGCGTGTTCAGCAGACGTTGCGCCAGATGGACCAGCCTTCGGACACCCGCCTGACGCCGGAAGTCGCGCAAGAGGTCTGCCAACGGACGAACAGCGCCGCCGTCTTACACGGCTCAATCACCCAAATTGGTTCGCAATACAGCCTGGTCCTCAACGCGGTAAGCTGCGAAGGGGGAGAATCGCTTGCCAGCGCGAGCGCTGATGCCCTCGACAAGAATCACGTTCTGGACGCCCTCAACGACGCGGCTTCCAGCATGCGAAGCAAGCTGGGCGAGTCTCTGAGCACAGTGCAGAAGTTCGATACGCCGGTCGAACAGGCAACAACTCCGTCGCTCGAAGCGCTTCAGAAATACAGCTTGGCGCGCAGAATTCAGCTCGGTCAGGGCGACAACGCAGGCGCTGTGCCCTTTTATCAGCAGGCCATCGCTCTCGATCCCAACTTTGCGATGGCCTACGCGGCACTGGGAGCGTGCTATTACAACCTCGGCGAAACCAGCCTGGCGGCGCAAAATACGACCAAAAGCTATGAACTTCGTGAGCGCGTGAGCGAAACCGAGCGCTTCGGAATCGAATCTCGCTACCAGCACTTTGTTACTCGCGATCTGGAGAAGGCTCGCCAAGCCTACGATCTCTGGGCGCAAACCTATCCTCGCAATTACATTCCGGCCAACAATCTCGGTGTCATCCATGACAGCCTTGGGCAATTCAGCAAGTCCGTCGACGAGTACCGCAAGGCGCTAAAGATCGAGTCTTCGAGTGGCCTCACCTACGCCAATCTCGTTGGTTCGTATCTTTTTTTAAATCGCCTGCAAGCCGCCGTCGCCACTGCCGCGGAGGCGCAGTCCAAAAAGCTTGACTCCCCTGCCCTGCGGCTCAACCTCTATCGGCTGGCATTCTTGCAGAACGACACCGCCGGAATGGCTCAGCAACTTGCCTGGTCAGCGGGAAAGCCGGGCGTGGAGAACGCTATGCTTCGCCTCGAGGCTGACACGGCAGCCTATGCCGGCCATCTAGACAATGCACGCGAGATCTCACTTCGCGCGATCGAGTCCGCGAAACGCGGAAGCGAGAAAGAAGCCGCGGCCGGCTACGAAAGCGATATGGCCTTTCGCGGAGCCGTTTTCGGCAATGTCAAAGAGGCCGAGCAACACGCGATGGCCGCCCTGGCACTCTCGTCCGGACGAGATGTGCAGTACGGAGCAGCCTTGGCACTTGCGGCAGCCGGAAACAGTAGGGCCGAATTGCTGGCCGACCAGCTACGAAAACAGTTTCCAGAAGACACAATTGTGCGGTTCATCTATCTGCCGACGATTCAAGCTGAGGTCGCACTCAAGCGCAATGATCCCGCCAAGGCTATCGACGCCCTGCAGGCTGCCGCGCCATATGAATTAGGCTCGCCCGGCAACACCGCCGCCTTTACGCCCTCACTGTATCCCATTTATGTTCGTGGACAGGCATACCTGGCAGCTCGGCGTGGCAACGAAGCAGCTGTCGAGTTTGAAAAGATCCTCAAGTGGCGTGGCGTCGTTCAAAATCAACCTATTGCTCCGCTCGCGCATCTCGGCCTCGCACGCGCCTACGCGTTGGAAGGTGACACTGCCAAGGCACGCGCCGCTTATGAAGACTTTTTCGACCTCTGGAAGGATGCCGATCCCGACATCCCGATCCTTCATCAAGCCAAAGCGGAGCAGTCCCGGCTGCATTAATGGCCAGAGTTTGATGAGTGGCACTAGGTGCAGCGGTAACCCAATTTCCGTCTGAATGCTGTTCTAGAATGATTTCAACCTCGTGCAGCGATGTTTGGCACTACCATCTCGCACTACCGAGTCCTGGAAAAGCTGGGGGCGGGAGGTATGGGTGTCGTTTACAAGGCTCAGGACACTCGCCTTGGTCGTTTCGTTGCCCTGAAATTCCTGCCCGAAGATTATGCGGACGATCGGCACCTGCGTGAGCGCTTCCAGCGCGAGGCGCGTGCTGCCTCGGCCCTGAACCACCCCAATATCTGCACGATTTACGATATTGGTGATGCCGAGGGCCAAGTCTTCATCGCCATGGAATTCCTTGACGGCGTGACGCTGAAGCAACTGGTTTTAGGCGATCCGTTGGAATTGGACCGATTGCTCGATATCGCCGGCCAAGTGCTGGATGGACTCGAGGCGGCCCACGCACAGGGCATCATCCATCGTGACATCAAGCCGGCTAACATCTTCGTCACCACCAGCGGACGGGCCAAAATTCTGGACTTCGGACTCGCCAAGATCACGCCAGCCAGCGAGGTTCGAACCGGGGAAGAAGAGACGGTCGGCGACTTGAGCATGCAGACCACTGCGGGAGGGACGTTGGGCACTCTGCCGTACATGTCGCCCGAGCAGGCTCTCGGAAAACCTCTCGACACGCGCAGCGATCTGTTCTCGTTCGGCGTAACCCTCTACGAGATGGCGACTGGCCAGATGCCGTTCCGCGGCGATACGACCGGCATTCTGTTTCTGTCGATCATGCAAGATGTTCCCGTGCCGGCGCCGCAACTCAATCCGAGCGTGCCCGCCGGACTGCAGCAGGTAATCGAGAAGTGCCTTGAAAAAGACTGCGAGCTTCGTTATCAGCACGCCTTGGAAATCCGTGCCGACTTGCAAAAGCTAGGGGAAGTTTCCGGTTCGCAGCAGTTTGGCAGTACCGGCGCCCTCAGCGAAGTCGCAGAAACGATACCGGCTGTGACAGGATCACAAGCCGCTTCAGCGCCGTCGGCTCAGCAAGAGCTCGCCCCCGAACCTACCAGCGAGTCGCAGTCGGCGTTGGTCGCGAGGTGGGTATTTCTCGCCCTAGGGGTATCTGCATTGGCTACTGCCCTTGTCTTCTGGTGGTGGGCTCGACGACCTGCAGTTCCAGTCGTGGAGGCTGTCACCCAACTCACCGACGACGGTGAGCCGAAGCCCAGCTGGGGCTATTTGGCCGACGATGAGTGGCGAGTTTACTTCAACGAAGGCACCGCGGGAAACCTCAAGATAGCGCAAGTCGAAGCAACCGGCGGCCCCACGGGGTCTGCCTCGAGCGGAGGGACGGATCAACGAATTTTGGGACTGTCTGCTGAAGGTTCGACTCTGCTTACGGCATCTGGGATGCTGTATCAGGACCAGAGTCCTTTGTGGGAGATCCCGCTCCCGGCAGGAGAGCCGCGCCAACTTGCTGGGTTGGAGGGTCAGGATGGAAGCTTTGCGCCGTACGGCCGCATCCTCCTCGCGCAAGGGGGCGGCGTTTACCTTGTGCAACCAGACGGCTCAAATCGCAAGTTGCTCACCAAGCTTGACGGTGTCATTAGATCGCCGAGCTTTTCTCCAGATGGACAGCGGATTGTGTTCACGCTTTATTCCGAATCTGGCCAACCAGACTCGATTTATGTAGCTAAAGCGGATGGCTCCGGCCCCCACTCAATTGTGGATGGACAGGTCTGCTGTGCCCGCTGGTCGCCCGACGGCAGCTATATCGTCTTCACAAAGAGTAATCGAGGGCGGCAAGATCTCTGGACGCTCGCCATGAGGACTGATGTCTTTCAACGCTCTCGGAATCCGATTCGGCTCACCAATGGGCCGCTCTCCTACGAGGGTCCGGTGGTGAGCCGGGACGGGAAACGTATTTTTGCGATTGGCACAAAACAACGAGGTGAATTGCTCCGCTACAATCTGAATTCGAAACAATTCCAACCTTTTCTTTCTGGTATCTCGGCTTTTGGCCCCACATTTTCAAGCGACGGGAAATGGGTTGCGTACACTTCTTTCCCCGACCATACCCTCTGGCGCAGCCGCACCGATGGCACGGATCGTTTGCAGCTCACGTATCCTCCCATGCGCGCGCTATACCCTTTCATATCTCCGGATGGCAAGCGGGTGGTATATGGGAATTCTGATTCTGAGACGTATGTAATCAACATGGACCGAGGCGTACCGCAAAAAGTTATCGCCAAAGACTCGCTTGCCGCAAATTGGTCCCCTGACGGAAATCTTCTGGTTTTCACCGATATTCACGACGCCGCGCACCTACAGTTGCAGATACTCGACCTGCGAACGGGAGCGCGTTCCGTGGTCCCTGATTCGCGAGGCTTGGTTGGCGGGCAGTGGATTGCCCAAGACATGCTCGTTGCACGTCAGTTGGTCACTTCCAAGCCAATGCTATTTGATATGAAGACACAAAAGTGGTCCGAACTATTGCCAGGAACGACGCCGACCATTTTCGTCAACTGGATCCATTCCCCGGATTACAAATACCTGTACTTCTCGACTGGAGGCAGAGACCCGCAGATTTCGCGTGTCAGGGTGGCTGATCGCAACGTGGAGAGAATCACCAGCCTGAAGGATTTGCGGCAGGCGACAGGACCCGACGGAAATACCCAAATCAGTGTCGCTCCAGATGGATCACCAGTGTTCACGCGCGACATCGGAACGCAGGAGATTTACGCGCTGACCGTAAAGTGGCCCTGACTCACTTCCGCTGGACTTGCAAAAATACGATCGACGTCCCTTCCTGCACGAAAACCTTGCTGGATGAGGCGCAACCCTGCGTGACTCCAGAAGAATTGACGTTCGCGGAAAGCCCGCTCCGGCAAATTCGCCATGTGCGACGACGAGCGGTGTTTCGAGCATCAGATTCAATCGGGCACTTCCAGGTGAGAGAGTACGGTGCAATGGCGAAGCGCTAGCGGTCTGGCACTGAGTAGCCTCGGAGAAGCGGGGATTCCTCTCACTACTCACGAGCTGGAGGGCGTGACTATTCGGTCTCTGTCATGCACGCTGAGCCTCTTCTTCAGGTAGCCGATTGCTTCTTTTTCCGCGGATGAACGGTCAATTCCTACGCTCCCAAGCCAAACTTCTCGTGCAGCACACACATGCTCACCAGGATCATCAGTATCTGGTCGTTCGCCGTGCGAGCGCCCACGTCCATTGACGGCATCCGGTCCAGCAACTCGACCACTCGTTTCTGGCTGAAGAACGGCAAGGACGCGAACGTCTTTCCGCGCAGAATCTCCTGCACGTAGTCGTGAAATATGTCATCGGGGTTCAGTGTTGCCGGTGGACTCAGAAACGGGTGTTTCTGTCTTCGATAGACCTGAGCGGTGATCACGTCCTTCACCGCTTCGCGCAGAACGTACTTCTCCGTCATCCCGTGAATCTTCTGGTTCACCGGCTGCCGCACGATCAACTCCACCAGCTTGTGGTCGAGAAACGGCACACGCCCTTCGATCGAGTGGGCCATCTCCATCCGGTCGCCTAGCATCGTCAAGATGTAGCTGGCCATCACCGTCTTGGACCACAGATACAACGATTGGTGGAGCGCATCGCGTCCCTTCAGTTGTCCACGGATGTCAACGTCATCGAGGATCGCGTAGGTGCCTTCCCGCGCTCCATATTGCGCCTGGAATTCATTCGCGAGTAGCGGCCGAAGTTTGACCGCTCGCGTGGAAAAAGTCTCGATCCACGAAGGCACATAGCCAAGAATCCGTTTCACGCCATCGAGCGGGCCACTCTCGCCGTCAGGCAGCAACAATCCCCGCGAGACCTCGTTCTCCTTCTCAAGCCACTCCAACAACTCCTGAATTGCTTCCGGATCCTGTCCCTCGCGGTTGTAGAGCAGCATGTCCCGGCGAAAGTGCGCATACCCACCCAAAATTTCGTCAGAACCTTCCCCCGTGATCACGACTTTGTAGCCAGCATCGCGCACCGCCCGGCTGAGCAGGTACTTCGCGACTCCGTGAGCGTTCACGCAAACCGTTTCCGACTGCGCGATCGCGTCCGCGAAGTTGTCCGCTAGATCCCTTTGTCCGATGGGAATCGGAAAGAACTCCGCCCCCGCCAGCGCGGCCATTTCCTTCGCTACCAGCCCTTCGTCGTACTTCACGTGCTCAAACGTCAGCGTGAAGGCACGAATCGGCTCTGGATGGTGCCTCGCCGCCAGGCCCAGCACTGAGCAGGAGTCGAGCCCACCGCTCAGGTAGACACCTACCGGCACATCCGCGCGCAGACGAATTCGGACCGCCTCTTCCAGCTCATGCCGGAACTCCGCAGCGTATTCGGCGTCTGGCCGACTCGTCGCTGTCCCATCTGCTGCCGGGTAGTAGAAATCCCAGTACTGCGTCACCTGCACATGTTTTTCGGTTGCCAACAGAAAATGTCCCGGTGGCACTTCAAAGACTCCGTCATACAGCGTCCGCGTTTGGTGTTTGCCGAAAGACACCGCGTGAAACACAGATTCCTCGTCCCAGCGTGCCGGGACTCCCGCGGCGAACAAAGCCTTGACCTCTGACGCCAAATACAATGCGTCTTTGTGCCACGCGTAGAACAGCGGCTTGATGCCAAAACGGTCGCGGACGGCAATCAAACGCCGCCGTGTTTCGTCCCAGAGGACGATGGCAAACTCGCCTCGCAGATAATGCAAACATTGAAGCCCGAAGTCCTCATACAAATGCAGAGCAATCTCGCTGTCGGATTTCGTCCGCAGCCGATGTCCACGCCCTTGTAACTCGTGCTGAATTGCTTCATAACCGTAGAATTCGCCGTTTACGATTATTCGAATACGCTCGTCTTCGCTGGCAATGGGCTGGTCGCCGGTTGAAAGGTCAATGATGCTGAGCCGGGCGTGGCCCAGGCCAATCTTTCCGTCCGGAGAAATCCATTGCCGCTGGCCGTCGGGGCCGCGATGGTACAGGCTCTTCGTTGCGCGCTCAACCAACGCCGGAGAGATCGCATCCCGGCGCGAAAATATTGCGACGATCCCGCACATGTTCCGTGAAGTCCTTTTCTTGGTGTTAGATTTTGTTAGATCCCGGGGAATGATATTACGTTTACATTCTCACCGATGTTCTTTCCAGCAAACAAGATCGAGCGCCTGCGAAATCCAGCGTCGTACGCCGATTCCGGGCAACTTTGCTGCCAACCTACAATCTACGAACTGAGTCTCTCCCAAGAACAGCCGACCAAGGATCAAGCGCCCCATGCGAAACCGACTGGCACCGGAGAAGAACCATTGTCAGCCGGCGTGGCAATAGCAATGGGCTGATTCGGTTTGAGTTTACCGGTTGGCCGAGATCTATTAAGAGGCTCGTGCAATTTGGTGCATAGGCTATAATGCGCGCACGGATGCCGCTTGTCTCCGGTACTAAACTGGGCCCCTATGAAATTGTTTCCCCGCTAGGCGTCGGCGGGATGGGCGAAGTTTATCGCGCGCACGATTCGCGATTGGACCGCGAAGTTGCGATTAAAGTTCTGCCTGACTCCCTCACATCTGATCGAGATCGTTTACGCCGCTTCGAACAGGAAGCTCGCGCGACCGCGGCGCTCAATCACCCCAACATTCTTGCGATTTATCAGATGGCGACGCAAGACGGCGCTTCGTATCTGGTGGAAGAACTACTGAACGGCGAAACGCTACGAGAAGCGCTGCAGCGCGGCCCGTTTCCTCTACGCAAGGCGATTGACTATGGAGTGCAGATCGCCAACGGCCTTGCGGCGGCGCACGACAGAGGCATCGTGCACCGCGATCTGAAACCCGAAAACCTGTTCCTCACCAAGGATGGCAGAGTCAAAATCCTCGACTTCGGTCTAGCCAAGCTCACGCAAATCGAAGGCGTGACAGGAGATGGCGTTACCGTCACCGTGCACCAACGAACCGATCCCGGTCAGGTACTGGGAACAGTTGGCTACATGTCACCAGAGCAAGCGCGAGGACAAGACGCTGACCGCCGCTCCGATATTTTCGCTTTGGGCGCGGTGCTGCACGAAATGCTGACCGGCAAGCGCGTCTTCCATCGACTGACCCCGGCAGACACGATGAGCGCAGTCCTCAACGAGGAACCTCCCTCTATTTTGCAGGCTGCTCCCGATGCGCCTGCGTCGTTACAGAGAGTGGTGCATCGTTGTTTGGAGAAGAATCCGGAGCAGCGGTTTCAGTCGGCGTCTGACTTGGCCTTCGCACTGCAAGCGTTATCGGATTCTTCGGCGAACTCGGCACCTTCGGTCGCACTCGGTCGAGAAAATAGGGCGCTGGAGAAAAGGCTGAGTCGTGTGCGAACTGCAGTAGCGGGAGTAGCGCTGGTGGTGGTGTTGGGCGCTGCGGTTTCCACTTATTTTTGGACTCGGCCCGCACCAGTGCCTAAGGTCTCGAATTACGTCCAGCTTACCCGTGACGGTCGTTTGAAGTCGCTGATCGGAACCGACGGCGCAAGACTTTACCTGGGTGTGCCACCCGACGCTTATCGCAACATCGCCGAGGTATCTATCTCTGGTGGGGATCCCACGCCCATTCCGGGTTCCTCTCCTACCATGTACGCACTCGCAGTTTCACCGGACGGGTCGCAACTGCTCGTCTTGGACGCCCAAGCATCCGCAATCGCGACGCCGCTGTGGAGTCTGCCTATCCTGGGTGGTTCCCCGCGCAAACTGGGGGACACTGTGGGCAGATCCGGTGCATGGTCCCCCGATGCGAAAATGCTCGCTTATTCTGACGGGCCGGACTTGTTCCTAGCCAAGGCGGACGGAGCAGACTTCCACAAACTGATCACGACCAAGAACTTTATCCAACATATTGTGTGGTCGCCCGATGCGAGCCATTTGCAATTCGACGCCCAGGAAAATAAAGATATTGGTCCCTACTCGCTGTGGGAAGTTTCGGTAGATGGTACCGACCTGCATCGCTTGCTCCCCAACGGTCCAAATCCCGCGTGTTGTGCCCGCTGGACGCCTGACGGAAAATATCTCATCTTCCAGTCTAGCAATCAGATCTGGGCACTCCCGCGAGAGGGTGGCTTTCCTCGCGCCGAACGTAAGCCCATTCAGTTGACTTCAAGCCCTATGTCGTTAACTTGGCCGCTTCCCGGCAAAGATGGCAAGAAACTGTTCGTCGTCGGTGAGGTGCAGCGCGGGGCGCTTATGCGCTACGAGGAGGAGTCGGGCCAATTTTTGCCTTTCTTCGGCGGTATCTCTGCAGAATTGTTGACCAGCTCGAAGGATGGCAAGTGGGTGGCCTATGTCTCCTATCCCGAAGGTACTCTTTGGCGAAGCAAACCGGATGGAACCGCGCGCTTGCAATTGACCTACCCACCTTTGAGTCCGCATCTTCTTAATTGGTCTCCCAATGGCAAGACCATCGTCTTCACCGACAAGAATTCAGCCAAAATCTATGAGGTCGCATCCGAGGGTGGCAATCCTCGGGAACTCATTCCGGACGTGTCAGGCCCGCAGTGGGATCCAACATGGTCGCCCGATGGTGACAAGATTGTCTTCGGCGGCGGTTCCGGTAGTGCGGTTTCGTCGATCCGCGTCCTCAACCTGGCAAGCCATGAAGTCTCCACTCTGCCGGGATCGGAGGGCCGGTTTTACTCACCCCGATGGTCACCCGACGGACGATACATTCTCGCCATGAGCATTGGATCCGACGAGCTGGAGCTGTACGAGTTTCAGACCCAGAAGTGGAACGAGCTAGCCAAAGGGGTCTTCGGTTATCCGAATTGGTCAAAGGATGGACAATACGTTTACGTAAGAGACGCTAGGGGAAAGGGCGCGATTCTCAGAATTCGAGTCAGCGACCATAAGGTCGAACAGGTGGTCGACCTGAAGGATTTCCTTCCGGTCGGAAGTTACGGGCCGGCATTGACTCTCGCTCCCGACGATTCGCCTTTGCTGCTCCGCGACGCCGGGACTCAGGATGTCTACGCCCTTGACTGGGAGGAGCCCTAACAGCACAGTTCTGCGCTAGACTGTCGAACCATGCTGCGGCCGAGGTCGATTCGTCTGGGCCCCGTTTCAGTTCTGATAACCCTCTGCTCCTCGATTACGCTGCAACTATGGGGTCTGATCTGGACACAAAATTCTTTCCATCGAGTGCGGATACCAGGTCTAGGTTGTCGAATGGCCTTGCCACCGCACAAAGATCCAATCGCCGGTTGATGGTGACCTACCAGGGAACGTGGTGTACGCAACCCTATCCTCTGGCAATTCTGGCCGAGTCTTTCGTGTCCCGCTAGAACGTAACGCGCACATTCGCGGATAGAAGCGTGCGCGGAGGTGGCACTGCGCCCGTTTGTGTAGCTTCAAGCCAGAGATTGCCGTCGGAGCCTAGTACCAAGGCCTGACCAGAATTGATCGCCTGAAACCCTATCACCTTGCCGTCCACTTGCATCGGCGACGACTGGGACTGTCCGAGCGCCCCTTGTTCCAGCCACAGAAATCCAACGGAGTATATCCCTCGGCTGTGCCGACATGTAGACGCCATTGATCGCTAGAAAAACCACGAAAGCGTATAAGCATCGGGTTGTGCTGAATTTCCGAAAGATTCGAGAGTCGAAGACTATGGACATGCCTAGCTCCTTTCCGTCCAGCCACAACCCGGGAAGAACTTTTGACTTCCCACTACACGGAGCAACGCAACGACGTCACGCAAATCTGGACCACGCCGTCGGCCGTGTGCCAAAGATGAAGCCTGCCGGTAGCAGCCCACTGTCCTACCTGGGCTGAGGTCGAGGGCTCTGCGATGCTGTCCGGGGTGAGGGTGATCACGTCGACCTCGGCGCAACAATCGGGACAGCAGGCGACAGCAGTCTTGGCACGGCGAATAACTAAGAAGGTGTCAGTTTCGACGGTGATTCTGGTTGTTCTGTTCACCACGGCCGTTCCCTTGCAATGCGAACAGACAAGCGTGAACGCGCGGGTCGCCACGAAGCTGAGGCAGCTGTGCGGAATCCATCTTTGGGAATGTGACCAAAGCCCGCCAGCATGCCGCTGCGGCACTCGGCCTTTCCACAGCAAGAGATGTTACGTACGGGGCGGCGCTGGCGTTTGCCAGGACGGGCGAGGCGGCTAGGGCGCAAGCCTTGGTGGATGATCTGGGGAAACGGTTTCCAGAGGACACCATCGCGCAGTTCAACTACCTGCCAACTCTTCGCGCGCTACTGGCGCTCAGCCACGGTGATCCCTCGAGGGCAATCGAGAGTCTTCAGGCGGCCAGTCCTTATGAACTCGGGGAGCCAGGTTCAAGCGCTTTCACTATCCCTCTTCATCCCGTTTATGTACGCGGCGAAGCCCTGTTTGGCGGCACATCAGGGGGTCGAAGCTGCTACTGAGTTCCAGAAGATACTCGACCATCGGGGAGTAACCGTCAACGACCCAGTGGGCGGCCTGGCGTATCTGCAGCTGGGCCGCGCTTACGCCATGCAGGGCGATACTACGAAAGCCAAAGTGGCATACCAGGATTTTCTGACGCTCTGGAAGCATGCCGACTCCGATATCCCGATCTACCGGCAAGCTAGGACAGAGTACGTGAAGCTGCACTAGCAGCCAATTATTGGTTTAGGGACACCGAAAATCGCATCCTCTGGCAGGCACGGCTCGCTTCATTGGCAGTGTGCCGATTGCCGAGACAAGTCAGTTAGCCGGAAGTCGGCATTATGTATGGTCCGCCCGGACTGCAAGAGGTTTGAAGTTGGGCGAAGGGACAGTCTGCGTGAATGTATCCGGGCTCTCACTGGAGAATCACTCTACGGCTCTTGATGATGATTCGTGAGTGCTGGTCCTTAGAACGAGTGCCTGGAGCGTCTCAGAACACATCGCTCTGATGTTCCTAAAGAGAGTCACCATCCTTTTGGAAAGAGATGGGGCGCTCATAATTAGTCCATTGTGAGGACTTCATGGGGAGAGCAGCGGCAAAAACCGGAATCATGCCGACCGCGCTTGTAGCGGTCGAGCAATGCTTTCCAAAATCGGAGCGGGTCATCGACGACGGCTTGGCTATTCGAATGTTGCCGCTTGCAGCGGCGATGTTTGTACGCCTTCTTAGGTTGCGCTGGATGAGAGATTGGCTCATGGGTCTGAGCGAAAAGAGCGATCCTGGGGTGTGGGGTGGACTGCTGTGCAGGAAGCGCTACATCGACGAGAAGGTTGAATCCTCCCGGAATGAGATTGAGGCAGTGGTAAGCCTCGGCGCAGGATTCGACACACGGTCATTTCGCCTTCCAACTCTCGCTGGCCTGCCAATGTGGGAGATCGACCAACACGAGAACATCGAGGTAAAAGAAAAACGGCTGCGCAAGGCGCTAGGGGCAATTCCCGCGAGCGTCAAACTCGTCACAGTGGACTTCGACCGTGACGAACTCGGCGCAATATTGGCCTCGCAAGGATACCGCGAGAGCATGCGGACATTCTTTGTGTGGGAAGCGGTAACACAATACCTGACAGAGAAGGGTGTGAAGGCTACCTTCGATTGGCTCGCCAAGGCCACGCCGGGCAGCCGCCTCGCTTTTACCTATGTCCGTAAGAGCTTCTTGACTGGCAAGGCTGTCTACGGTTGGGAAAGCGGCTACCGACGGTTTGTCGTAACCAAGATTTGGATGTTCGGGATGGAGCCTGAAGATTGTCCGGCTTTTCTCCAGGATTATGGCTGGCGGGTTATTGAGGACCTTGGGTATGACGAACTGGCGAGTAGATATATTGGGCCAACAGGCCGTTTGCTAGCCTCAACACAAGTGGAGCGAATGGTTTACGCCGAGAAAATATGATGCATGACATTCGTGAGACGGCGGAGCGATACTCATCTGCACCCGCGTCGCCCAACTCGACATTTGCCCGCCGCCACTCGTCCAAGAGCGTCCTTAGGGCTCTTCGAAGATGGCCTCAGCGTCGATGGTGATTTCGACGAGATCGCCGACGACAATCCCACCCCGATCCAGCGGCGCGTTCCAGCTTACGCCGAAATCGAGGCGGTTGATCGTAGTCGTGGCTATGAAGCCTGCGCGGGTTTTGGGGCCCTTATCGACGCCATTCTCCCACCACGGCGTTTGCCATTGACCCAGATAGATAACGCGAAGTTTGCAGGGGCAGCTTACGCCGCGAATGGTCAAATCTCCCTCGACCGAGTAATCGTGATCGCCGAGCAATTTCACTTCGCGGCTGCGAAACCTGATGCTGGGATGATGTTCAACGTCGAGGAAATCGGCGCTGCGCAAATGTGCGTCGCGATCCGCCTCGCCCGTCCACAGTGTGCGGGCGTCGATTTCGATTTCAACCGCGGAGGACTGCGGCCTTGTGGGATCGAAGTTGAGCCGGCCATGGATGTTTTTGAAGTGCCCGCGGACGTAGGTGACCATCATGTGGTATACACAGAATTCCGCGGCCGTATGTCCGGGTTCGAAGAGCCATTGCGCCAAGGGAGTTTCCTCGCCTTTGGATTTTAGAAGAGCGCAGCATGGACAGTCACCCCTTGCAAGGCGTGTCTTATCGAAACCTATCAGCGGTTGAACTGGCCGGATCAAATGGACCCAACCTGGTCGCCCAACGCCAGCAAGATCATCTTCGGTGCAAACTCCGGAAACTCGGCGGCCACCACCGGATCGTCGATCTCACGACTCATCAGATTTCGACCGTTCCTGGGTCGCTGGGACGGTTTTCACCACGCTGGTCTCCAGATGGAAGATACGCTCCCGGGCTCTCTTCTGATCTGGCGCGGCTCTTTCTGTTCGATTTCCAAACCCAGAAATGGACCGAAGTGGCCAAGGGCAGCTTGGGCTGGCCGTGGTTCTCGAAAGACGGGCCGGTGCGGCCGGTCGAGATCGCCCGCGACCTCGCCACCTGACGCCTCAGCGCCAAGTACGAGCTCGACATCATCGCCCCATTGCCAGGGCTTTGCGGGGGTCACAATGGCCGAACGTGTTCTCCACTCAACCAGTTAGCTACATATGCGGGAAGGTGTTCCACCCCCCTAACGGTAAGGACGCAAGATCATGGCCACTTCACAGTGAGGGCGTAGATCTCCTGCGTACCGATGTCGCGAGCGAGGATAGGCGAGCCGTCGGGGGCGAGAGTCAGCTGGGTTTGACCCTCGACCGTGTCCACCACACGGCGAAGGCCCTTCAAGCTGGCAAGGGTCTCGACGTGACCATCAAGAAAGCGCAGCCGCTGTATTTGAGGATCGGATCCTCTGGTGGTGAAAATCAGGTATTTGCCGTCACGCGTAATCGCGTAATTTTCGAAGTGTCCTGAGAGCAGGTGGCGCCACTGCTGTGTTCGAAGGTCCAGCGTGCTGAATTCGGTGGCGTCCAGGTTCATTGCGAGAAGGATGTCCTCGGTGACGAATGCTCCACCAAGCAAGCCCTCTGAACCAGTAAGCTCGGACGACTTCCGGGTGCGCCTGTCGTAGAGCTTCAGGTACCAGGCATTCCTGTCGTTGGTTCGCTCGTGCCAGCAAGTAAGGACCAGCAGGTTGCCGTCTGGTGACCAGAGTGCGGAAGCACAATGGCTATCTACCACCTCAGGCGAACCACCGTTCAGGGAGACAACGTAGATCTCGCCCCTCTCATCGCCAAAGGAAACCTTCGTACCGTCGCGGGAGATGTTGGGGTAGGACACTTCAAGCGGAGGAAAGGTCAATTGCATGCGTTCGGTACCATCGGGACGCATGCGCCATAGGGTGTGATCGGGGTAAGACGTGTATTCCAGCCACTTTCCATCCGCCGAAAACGTGGGGCTGATCGCCGACACTCCCGCAAGGAAAGGCTGGAACTGATGAGTCTTCTCATCGAAGCGAACCAGTTCGCTGCGCGGCTTACTGCCGATGCTAAAGAGTCGTTTTCCGTCTCGACTGGGATGGACGCCCGCGAACAACAACGCTCCGTTGGTCAGCCGAACCGGCTTGCTGATGCGATGAAACCATCCCCTTTGCATCGGAAGCGCCCAGAGATCGGAACCTGCCATATTCCCAGGAGTCCCGTAGATCAGGTACTTGCCATCGGGGCTCCAGTCAGCGTCCATAATTCCTTCCCCTACGGTTCTTGGAGGAGCGCTTCCGTCGGCGGCCAGCTCAATCTCTGCACCCTTTCCTAGCGGGTTAACATTCACCACGATCCTCTTTCCATCCGGCGAGACGGCGGGATACCAGATGTAGCCGTTCAGCGTGGCAAGGTGGTGAGGATTGGATCCGTCCTTATCGGCAACAAAGACGCCCGAACCCTTGATGAGCAGCAATCGGCCGTCCGGGAAATAGGTCGCCTGCGCGGCGTTCATATCCCCAAGGCGGCGTGGTTCGCCGGCTGGGATAGGAACGGACCATAGGGGAAACTCAACGTGATTGCTCGTGTTGAGAAACGCCAGCAGAGCTGAGCCGTCGGGCGTAATTCCCTGGAGCACCGCGTCCGATTGGCCAGTGTCAACGTACCCGGTGCGGCCTCCCGTAACGGCTACCTGCGCCAGCCGCATGCTGGATGTCGGGCCTTCGCTGAAGTAGATGCGGGCACCATCTGTAGCGATCACCGCGGAACCCCCGGTTAACTTGTCCTCGCCATCGTCGGTAAGCTGAGTGATGGACTCCACTAGGGGCACCGCGGGCGGGGTCCGCCACCAGGCGACGATAGCAGCAGCAACCGCGATTGCAGCGATTACAACCGCGGTCCAAAGCCCTCGCGAAGCGGGAGCTTTTTCCAGAATCATCGATGTGGAGGTCCCAGAGTCGGACATTGCTTCCAGAGCAAACGCAAGGTCGGAGGCATGCTGAAAGCGCTGGTCGGGCTTCTTCATCAGGCAGTGAGTGATGACACGCTGCAGCGCCGGCGACGTGGTCGATGACAGTTGGGAGATGGGCGGCGGATCTTCCTTGAGGATGGCCGTCATGGTTTCCGCCGATGTTTCTTTGCGGAAAGCAGGCCGGCCGGTCAGCATCTCGTACAGAATCACGCCGAGTGCGAAGATGTCGCTGCGCGCGTCAGCAGGCACGCCACGGACCTGCTCGGGCGACATGTAGCCGACGGTTCCAAGCACACGGCCTGGGCTGGTTTGCTGTTCCAGTGTTATCGTTTGCCCATCCGTGCCTGTCGCTTTGACGAGATCAAGTTTCGCCAGGCCAAAGTCGAGAATCTTGACACGGCCATCCTTCGTTAGGAAGACGTTTTCCGGCTTGAGATCGCGATGAATCACGCCAACGTCATGCGCGGCTGCCAGGCCCTGGGCAATATTGTTGCCGGCTTCCAACACTTCACGCAGCGGCATCGGACCATGGCGCATGCGGTCGCGAAGCGTTTCCCCCTGCAGCAATTCGGTAACGATATACGGCGAGCCATCATACCGGCCGACATGAAATATCGAAACGACGTTGGGATGATTGAGAGTTGCGGCAGCCTGAGCCTCAAGCTCGAAGCGGCGCAGACGTTCGGGATCGTGCAACCAGTATTCCGGCAGGACCTTGATCGCCACATCGCGTTTCAGCGCGGTATCGCGGGCACGATACACCTCGCCCATTCCGCCTGCACCGAGTGGGGCGACGATCTCATACGAATCCAGCCGAGTGCCCGCGGCTAGCGACATATGTGTGGCATCGATTATAGCCTGAGTGGAAATTTCTAAGCCCTATGCTGCCAATAATGGCTGAAACTTAGTGGCAGACCTCCAGGGAGCAAATACGCCAATATGTCGGCGGCGGCCCTGAAGCGTATCTCAGCGGCGATGAAGAACCGACTGGGCACAACAACGAAGAAAGCACTGAAGAGGGACCGGGTATCGCCGACCAGTTGTTATACAGATAACCAGCCTCAAATTGGTTTGACTGGCCGGAACGGCTGGGACTACCATGCTGGGCAACTTAGACCGGTGGTTCGCAATGATCGGTCGCACCATTTCTCACTACCGCGTCCTGTCCGTGCTGGGAGAGGGCGGGATGGGGATCGTTTACGAAGCGGAAGACACGCGGCTGGGACGCCACGTCGCCCTTAAGCTTTTACCCGACCACCTGCCCCGCGATCCGACTGCGTTTCAACGTCTGCAACGTGAGGCGCGAGCAGCCTGCCGTCTGAATCATCCCAACATTTGCACGATTTACGAGATTGAGGAGGACGAGGGCCAGCCGGTCATCGTCATGGAGTTGCTGGAGGGGGAAAGCCTGAAGGTGCGCCTCGGCGGCGGGCGTGCAATCCCTCTGGCTGAGGCACTGGACCTCGGGATTCAACTGGCAGACGCCCTCGAGGCCGCTCACACGCTTGGCATTATTCATCGCGATATCAAGCCGGCAAACATCTTCCTCACGCGCCACGGGTCACCTAAGGTCCTCGATTTCGGTCTAGCCAAGCTGGCGGCGGGAGCCCAGTTTGATGAACACGGCGCTGCCGCCCTCGACGAAATGGAGGAATCGCTCACGACGGTCGGCGCAATTCTTGGCACAGCCAGCTACATGTCACCAGAGCAAGCAAGAGGCGAGCCCCTCGATACGCGTACCGACATTTTTTCGCTGGGCGTGGTGTTGTACCTGATGACGGCTGTCGAGCAGCCGTTTCAGCGCAAGAACCGGGTCCTCACCCTCGACGCCATTCTGAATTCACAGCCCAAGCCGCCGAGTCATCTCAATCCGGCCCTTCCGGTTGAACTGGACACAATTGTTGCCAAGGCTCTGGCGAAGGATCGCGAGCAAAGGTACCAGACTGCCGGTGAACTTCGGGACGCCTTGTGGCGGCTGAAATCCAGCCTTCCGGCGACACAATCCTCGCCTATCTCCTATCGCAACTTTGCGGCCGTACATCCAGGGTCCAATTCCGACGCGGTGACGGTTGGTGATAGAGCAGCGCCGCCCCCGGTTGTAACGAGGGGACGCCTTCGCAATTGGAAGCTGATTGTTCCAGGCACACTCGTGGCCACCGGTCTTGCGGTCGGTGGTGTGTTGTTCTACTCGCATCGCTCGACGGCCCTCACTGAGAAAGACGACATCGTTCTGGCGGATTTCGACAACAAAACGGGCGATCCAGTGTTCGACGACACGTTAAAGCAAGCGCTGGCTGTGGACCTTGGGCAGTCGCCATTCTTAAACATTGTTTCTGATCGCAAGGTTGCGGCGACGCTGCGTCTGATGGGCCGCTCGCCGGACCAGCCGGTCACAGGAGATGTGGCCCGCGAACTGTGCCAACGTGTGGAAAGCAAGGCCATGCTGGTGGGATCCATCTCCAATCTCGGTAGCCATTACGTAATCGGCTTGAACGCTGTGAATTGTGCCAATGACGAAACGTTGGTCAGACAACAAGTTGAGGCGCAAGGAAAGGAACAGATACTGAAAGCGCTGGGCAATGCCGCCGGCGACATGCGCCGCAAGCTGGGAGAATCGCTCACTTCAATCCGGCAGTTTGATACGCCCATCGAAGAGGCAACCACGTCCTCGCTGGAAGCATTGAAAGCCTACAGCATGGGCCGCAAAACCTGGCATGAAAGAGGCGACGCGGCGGCCATTCCCTTCTACAAACAAGCCATTGCACTGGATACCAATTTTCCCCTGGTACACGCCGCCGTGGCAGTCAGTTATATGAACCTTGGGCAGGCTAGCACAGCCAGCGAAAATGCGACGATAGCCTACAAGTTACGGGAGCGGGTTAGCCAGCGCGAGAAGTACCGTATTGAGGCTCTTTACTACTACGCCGTCACGGGGGAGCTGGAGAAAGCACGGCAGCTTTAGCAGTTGTGGAGGCAAACCTACCCACGAGATGGCGTTCCCGCGGCAGATCTGTCATTCATCAACATGTGGCTGGGACAGTGGGAGAACGCACTGCCCCCGCAACAAGACGCATGGCGTTTGGAGCCCTCCGTAGTGGGGGCTGCTGCCGAGGCGCAAATTTACCTTGCTTTGGACCGCTCAGGTCAGGCTAGCACAGCGCTCGACCAGACATCCGCGACCAACATAGACTCGTATCTCGTCCGCCTTGCGCGTTACCAGATAGCGTTCTTTCGGGGAGATCAGGAGACGATGAGGCGACAGTTGGCTTGGGCCGCGGGTCGTTCAGGGGAAGAGGATTGGCTGCTATCAGCCCAGTCCGATACTGAGGCATACTTCGGCCGGTTAGGTAAAGCGCGCGATTTCTCGCAGCAAGCGATTGAGTCAGCTAAGAGGGCTGACGCTAAGGAAACTGCAGCATTGTGGCAGGTAAATGCTGCACTGCGAGAAGCGGAATTTGGCAACCGCGAGGACGCACGCAAAGACGCGCTCGCGGCGCTGGTATTAGCGCCAGGAAGAGACATTAGGAGTGTAGCGGCACTGGCGCTGGCACGAGCTGGCGACACTGCAGAGGCGGCGAAACTCGCCAATGGCCTAACCAGAGACTTTCCCCAGAATACGGTGCTGCAGGGATATTGGCTGCCTTCGATCCGTGCTGCCATCGAACTCGATGCTAAGGACAGCACGAAAGCGGTCGAGATCCTCAAAAAGGCAGCCCCTTACGAACTTGGCCAGTGCCAGCCATTTCAGCTAGGCATGTTGTACCCGATATACCTTCGCGGGCAGGCGTACCGGCTGACGCATCGAGGCGCAGAAGCGGCGGCAGAGTTCCAGAAGATTGTCGATCATCGCGGCATCGTGCTGAATTTCCCGCTCGGAGCGCTGGCACACCTGGAGCTCGCGCGCGCCTATCTTCTGGAAGGCGACAAGACAAAGGCCAGTGCCGCCTATCAGGACTTCCTCGCCCTCTGGAAGGATGCCGACAGTGACATCCCGATCTACCAGCAGGCCAAGGCGGAGTACGCAAGGCTTCAGTAGCGGGGCGTGTAGTGGGCCACCCCGCTTCTCTTTCCGCAGGCTCGGGCCCCAAGCGTACACAAATGCGCACCTCGGACCCGTAAGGCGTAGCAAGACATCAAGGGCACGTCCAAGTGGATGAAGGCTGTCGAGCCGATGGTACCCGGGGTTTTCATCGAGATCGCCTGCGACCTCGCTGCTGGACCCCCACAGCGCCAAGAACGTGGTCGGCGTCCACCGCAGCGGTAGGCAGGCAAATGCGCGCCACCGGCCAATTCGGCTAGACTTACGCCAATGACCAGGACTCCTGAGATTCGAGGAATCGTCGAAACGTGCATCAATGTCTCAGACATGGGACCCGCCCGCCACTTCTATGAATCGCTTTTTGGATTCGAGGTGATGGAGCACGATGGACGTTTTTGCGCCTTTCGAGTCGGATCGGATGTCCTGTTGCTGTTTACCGAGGGTGCTTCCAGTAGTCCGATAGCGATGAGCGGTGGAGTTATCCCGCCGCACAACACGGTGGGAACAGGACACTTTGCGTTCGCGGTGTCGAGAGATGAACTGGAGAACTGGCGCGTGCTGTTGCAAGAGCAAGGAGTCAAGATCGAATCCGAGGTCCGCTGGGACTTGGGCGGAAGCAGCATTTACTTCAGGGATCCGGATGGAAATCTCGTAGAACTTGTCAGTCCTGGAACGTGGCTCAATTACTAGGATGGTTCAAGTAAGGGCTGTACCTACGCCGCCGTGGTGCAGAAAGAGTTATTCACGCTCTTTGGTCGCTGCGTGCCCTCTGCGCGAGACTTATCCACGGCTGAAGCCGTGGGCGTCCCTCTCTCGTCCCGCTCGGTGGAACTCGTTTGTCAACAGCCCGAGGAGTGCAGGGGATGCGGGGCGGCGAGTCGGCTTCGGCGGCAGATGGCCGGATTTGGTAGAGTACCAGCCGTCGTTGCCCGCTCGTAGATAAACCAGACACCGAGAGGATCGTATGAAGAATCTATTTCAACCAGACGCCGTGGAGGAAGTGATGGCCCGCATCGAGCAATTGAAGCCATCCTCGCAGCCGGCGTGGGGAAAGATGAACGTCGCACAAATGGTGGCGCATTGCAGTACAACCATGGACATGGCTTCGGGCAAGTTCGTCGCCAAGCGTACTCTGCTGGGCAGAATCGTCGGACCACGCGTCCGTCACATCCTGAAGGACGAAAGTCCGATGCGGCGCAATAGCCCGACGGTGAAAGAATTGAGGGTCGGCGTCTGTGATTTCGCGCAGGAACACGAGCGGTTGAAGCAATGCGTGCGCCAGTTTCACGAGGGAGGCGAGGCACGCTGCACCAGACATCCTCACCCATTCTTTGGCGAACTCACGCCACTGGAATGGAGCACGGGAATGTACAAGCATCTGGATCATCACCTGAGGCAATTTGGAGTATGAACGGCGGAGAACCGGCTCTTCGGGAATCAAGAATCCCGCATCATCCGCCACTCATGCGCAGCGCGCTCGACCATGGCGAATTTGGGGCTTGGTTGGATGACGAGATGCGAGCGCGCCATCGTCCGTCCTCACGAGATATCTTTCTGCGTCCAGGTTTCCCCAAACTCAAGCCTCACCACCTCGACGCGACTCCCACGAGCCGCTAGCTCGCGGCGCACGTCCTCGGGCGCAGTACCCCCTGGCGGGTAGTGCACCGGGATGACATGCGAGACCTCGAGCCATTGAGCGGCGATTGTGGCGTCGGGCGGCGGGGCACTCTTAGCCGGCTTCTGGCGAGTTTCATCCCCAAGCCAAGAGCCTGGGACCGCTCCCGACCTCGCCCGGGCGCACAACCTGCAGCGTCAATGAACCCTCACCCGAGCGGTCACTTATGATAAGGGGCCGGTTCCCAAAAGTTAGCTTTTGAAACACTAGAGCACATTCAATCGACAATGGCGGCATACAAAACCATGTCATCAAACGGATAAGGCGTGGTCCACGGACTCGGGATATCGCCGAGGCGCAAAATGCTGCGACCTTCGAATTCAACGTAGAGCGCACGATCGTTAGGATCGCTAAGTGGGTCGAAGAAGGCAGACTCGGGAAGGCCGGGAATGGCGATAGCGTCGAGCAGTGTGATCCAGTTGAAGCCGTCGATGGTGCAAAAGACTCCGGCATCGCCGCACGCAAAACGCGTGGAAGGCTCGCTGCGGGTGAAGATCATGTCTGCGATAGCCGTGGACGAAGGGCAGACAATCTTGCCTCCGGCGGAGACTGCATTGTTGAGGTGCGGTTCGGTCTGCCAGCTCGTCCCGCCATCGAGAGAAACCATGACGCCGAGCTGAGTATCCACGATGTAAATCACCAGCGGGTTGAAGGGGTCGACGAAGAACATGAAAGCGCCGTTGGACATTTGTCCGGGGATGCCGCCGGGCACGATCTGCTTCCAGGAATTAGATGGAGGGTCCCATTTCCGCAGAACGCCCGTAGCATCGTTGACGTAAAAGACAGGATTGGCGTGGCCACCTGAGGCTTGCACCACCGGCTCAGCGTCAGTGGGGTTACCAGGTAGGGGCGTACCGACAGGCTGGGCTTTGGTTGTGTCGCTCCAGTCGCTGACGGAATGGATGGCGAAGATCGACGTGGTGCGAACAACCTGCCGCGTCATTCCATCGGGTGAGTGAATGAAAACATAGTCGCCGTTGGAAAGAGGCGCTTCGGTGGGCAAGGTGCGGATGATGGGCCGGTATCCGCGGAGTGCGAGATCGGATTTCGGATAAGGGCCAGCGTTGGTACGTAAAGGCGAATGAATGAAATGGGTGCTACCGGCGTCGCCCGCATCGGGGTACTGCGAAGGGTCGCCGCTGATGATGACGTTTACGCCGGGAGTGAATTTGCTGAGATTGCTGTCCCAATGGCGCGGCTCGAATTGCAGCACGCGATCGGCCTGGGCTTCATCGGCAAACCAGGCATCGCAGTCTCCGCAAGCGGAAATGGGGTCATGCCAGGTCTGGCCGCCGTCGCGGGTAAAAAAGTCGTCGTTATCTCCGCAGCCGAAGTAGATGGCGGGCGCGCTACCGATGCCGCAGAGCCCGGCGATGTTTATGGGATCAAGAGTCTCGAGTCCGTCGGGGCGTTTCCAGTTCACGCCACCATCGACGCTCCAGAAGATGCCGCCGTCGCAAGCCATCCAGATGGTACCGCCGATGTACTGGTCCAGCTCTGCGTTGAGGTTGTAGGGATCGCTCACGCCGGTCGCGGGCTTCAAGGTGATTTCGAAATCGGGGGTGGTGATGAGCCCGTGGGGATCCGCATGCACGGTAATGAAGTTATCGTTAGTGCCATCCTTGTGGGCAACAGAGGCGTCCTTGCCGCCCAGGCGGTGCCACGAATTGAACCCTGTCGGCGTTCCCTGCGATACGTGCACGTGACCCATGTCGGAGAAGAAGACCAGGAATCCGGAGCTTATCGGTTTGGTGATGACATAGATACTTCCACTGGGAGTGTCACCCCCGCCGCCGTAGATGTTTGGGCCGGGCAGCTCCTCCCACTGCGCTGCGCCGGTGTTGGCGAACTGGCTGAAATCGCCGTACCAGAGGCTGCCTTCGCCCGCCAAGCGCTTGCACGTGGTGTTGGCCTGGGTACCGTCAGGAGGAATGCCAGTATCGTTGTAATAGGTAGGGCCGAAGGCGCCACCTATCGTTGCAAGATAAACACGTGCCGGATTGCCGGGTTCGACGGCAAGAATCTGGGGAGCGCTTGTGTCGGTAGTTCCCGTTGCCGTCATGTTGCCGAAGGTTCCGACTGGATCCGTGCTTCCACAACCCCGTTGAAATGCCGCCAAACTGGCCCGTGCAGCATTGATCACAGAAACGCCATGGTCGAACGACCAAGAATTGCCCCCGTCATTGGAAAAGAAGACGTTCGCGTTAGGGTTTTTCGGTGGAAACGTAATGTCGCCACAGGCGTACACCTTCCGGATGTTGGGACCCTCGGCAGGCGCGACGGCGAGGTGCCAAACATTTTTGCCATTGGCAACGAAGACAGTGTTCCACGTTTTACCCGCATCGGTGCTGATGCCGACGCCGTCAAAGCCGAGCGCAGCATACACGAGGTTGGGATCGTCGGGAGCAAAGAGCACCTGGCTTACACCCAAGCTTGGAGCAGTATTGACTTGCAGAGCCAGCTCCCAGGAATGGCCGCCGTCGGCAGAGCGGTAAATGCCGTCGCGGTTGGTCGTGAACTGACCGTCGCGCGCGGCGGCAAGCACCAGATTGGCGTCAACCGGGGACGCTGCGAGATCGAAGATATGAGGTGCGTAGACTCCGCCGAAGATGCCCGGACCAGCTGTATCGGTGAGCGGACCTATTAGCTGGTAGAAGGTCTGGCCGGAATCGTCGGAACGCCAGACGCCGGCAAAGCTCCCGGCATAAATGCGGCTGGGATCGGCCGACAAAGCCAGTGAAAGAATGCGGCCGCTGGTGCAGTGCTGCACGTCATCCTGTGGAAACGTTGAATTGGTTGGAGCGACTCGTGTGATTGTGGTCATAGCTAGTGTAGTCTGTGAGGTTGTCCCCGGAGTCAAGCAGTAATGAGCTCGCTACGTTATGGAATATCGACCGTGATCTCATTGGCGAGATCAGAAGCAGCATCGTGCAGCACATGTACGGTCAGCTTGCGAAACGCAGCTTCGCGGATGAGGGCCAGTCGCTGTGAGGCGAGTACGCGATCCACCGCCGGGTCCTGCGCGTGGCTCACCCATAAATAGAAGAGCCAGGAGATACCGGTCGTCGTCTCATGCAGAGTGATCGCACCGACATCAATCGGGTTCGGGAAGCCGGGGTCGACAGTTGCCAGCTTGATATTCGTGACCTTTCCGATGGTTTCTGCCACGGTTATCTCCTCCTCAGCAAGGCGCTATGTACGGCATTGAGGGATCGCTGAGATGTTTGGTGATCCGCTTGGCCAATTCGAGGTCTCCTCCTACGCGCAGCTTCCCCGAAAGCAAGGCCTCGTAGGGCGCAAGCTGGCCGCTGGCGATCTGCGTCCAGGTTTCGGGCCGCATAACAACGTGTACGTCCGCTTTCTTGGGGCGCCCACGGCGGGCCGTGGCTTTTGAGGTTCCCCCTTCGACGTCCCAGTGAGTAACTTTCTCCCCAGCATCCCCAGTCACGATACGAACGTGAATTCGCACCAGCCCTGCGTAATCGCGCAGGGCGCGTGAGAGGCCGTTGAAGCTAGCCGCAGCGTCACCTTTCTGAGAGCTGGCGAACGGACGCAAACGAGCAAACGCCACGTGAGACACGACCGGCGTCGCGGTGAGCTTGCCAGCGTTCCAGGTCATGATTTACGCCCCTTAGAAGAAGTTAGCCCCAGATTCCAATCAACTAGGATTTCCATTGGGTCGGCCTGAGTGGCCAACACTATACACCCCGAATGGCCTGCGCTTCTGGGCTTTTTCCATCTTTTCGTCCCAGCAACTCCCGACGGCTCTGAGAGGAGGTCGGACGGACGCTACCGGGGCACTGATGAACTGAGAATCACCTCGCGCTGAAGCGATTTCTCCAACAGCTCTCCGTCTTCGGCTCGATTTCAACCTATTTGCTTTACCTCCTACTCAATCGGCGGCAGCGCAGGCGATCTGCCACAGCATGCTTCCAAACAACCTCCGCACGCGCACGTGATCGCGCTTAATTACGAGTCAGTTAACGCTCGCTAAATCAGTTACTAAACCGTTACCTATAGCATTTTCCCCTCAATGCGTAATACCCGTCAGTCATTCGATAGCGGCTCGATTCGGTGGTTAAACTTGGGCCTCTCAACTAATACAGCAGCGGGCGAACCCATCAGAGCGTTGATTTGCTGTGATCCAGATCAGGCAGACCGAGGTTTGTTTTGGGCCTCTTTGGTGTTGGCGATTTTCCCTTGCCGTGTCTGCTCATTCACCAGTCGCCTCCTGCGCGGCTGGACAAGACCCTACCTCCCGCTCCCTGGCGCATTGGGCGTAATCCAGGCGCTTGCCAATCCTGCTACAATTTCGCAACCTAGTTGAAGGAGACACTGCGTGAAACGTCCATCGATCGGGGCGATTCTCCTTGGTCTCATCCCGTTCGCCGCGACTTGTTTTTCGGTTTCTCTCTGGGACCGTATCTATCCGATGGTTCTCGGCCTTCCTTTTAATTTCTTTTGGCTAATTTTGTGGCTGCCGCTCACACCTCTGTGCATGTGGGGAGCCTATCGGCTGGAGGCGCCACGCACACCCGAGCCACCTTATCGTGAAGAGGGCGGCGCACATTGAACCCTCGCCTGGTTGCGCTGACAATCACCTCCGGCATCGTTGCAGTAGGCTCGCTTGTCGGCTTTCTTGCGCGATTTCATCACAAGATGGACTTGGAACAATGGACCGTCGGGGGCCGGGGCTTTGGCCTGGTGCTGGTCTGGCTGTTAATGGCGGGCGAGATCTTCACTACATTCACATTCTTCGGTGCCAGCGGCTGGGCCTATTCGAAGGGTGGTCCCGTCCTATACATCCTAGGATATAGCCCCTTGATTTATGTGGTGTCGTTCTTCATCCTACCGCTTGTTTGGGAAGTTGGGCGGAAACACCGCCTGCAGACGCAAGCTGATTTTTTTCAAGTGCGATATGGCAGTACATATTTGGGCGCCTTTGTGGCTTTTGTGGGAGTTGTGTGCCTCATCCCATACGTGCAGATACAGGTCATTGGTTTGGGGATAATCGTGGAAATTGCGAGCTTTGGAGCGATCCATCGTACGGCCGCCATGATTATCGGCTTCACTCTCGTCGCGGGGTTCGTATTTGTCAGCGGAGTGCGCGGCGTGGCCTGGGTCAGCGTGATAAAGGACCTCCTGCTCTTGGCCGCCGCCATTTTTATTGGAATTGCGGTGCCGCGCATCTACTTCGGGGGTATTGGGCCGATGTTTGCGGCCCTGGTGCAGGCGAAGCCTAATCACTTGGTTATGCCGGGGGCCACGAAAGACCTTGGACACATGTGGTATGTGACAACCGTCTTGATGATTTCCTTCGGTTTTTACATGTGGCCGCAGTATTTCGCTGCTAGCTTTACCGCGCGGAGCGCCAGAATCTTACGGCGTAACGCCGTTATTATGCCGCTATATTGCATCACGATGCCGCTGATGTTCTTCGTGGGCCTTAGCGCATTGCTGATCGTGCCCGGTCTGAGCAGCGGCGATCTTTCAATGTTGACGATCGTGCGAAAGACCTTCCCCGCGTGGTTTTTGGGCGTGATCGGCGGCGCGGGCGCGCTCACCGCGATGGTTCCGGCGGCAATTCAACTCCTCACTGGGGCAACGTTATACGCCAAGAATCTGTTCCGGCCCATTTTGGCGCCCAGCATGACCGACCAGCAAGTTGCCAAGCTGGCCAAGGTCATGGTGTTGGTCCTCACTTCGGGGGCAGTAGTTCTTGCCATTTACAGCTCAGTGAGCCTCGTATCGCTCTGGTTGCTGGGGTCGGCCGGGGTCGCGCAGTTTTTCCCCGGAGTTGTCCTCGGCCTCTTCTCAAAACGAGTGAATAGCTCCGGCGTTTTTGCCGGGCTGGTTATCGGCATTGCAGTTGCCGCGTTCTTGATGCTAACGGGGCGCGATCCTTACCATGGTTTGAACCCTGGCTTCATTGCGCTATGTTTCAACTTTGCGGTGACCGGAGCCGTTAGCCTGCTGACGCCGGTGCCCACTGCTGGATTTGACGAAAAGCTCCCAGCGCTCGGTGCCTCGCGACCCGGAGCGGCGTGAGTCTCCCATAGACCGGCCTCCTAAGTTGATCCCGATAGGTTCAGTGTAGTCGGCCACTCGGAAACGAGTCGTTCGCTGCCACTTGATTTCATAACAGCGTCGGCTCCGTCGACCTGAGTAAACTTGGTGGATGCAAGAACCAACCAAGGCTCCGTCGAAAGTCGCGCATTAACCCATTTGGAATCAATCGGTCGTGGAAAAGCGCTTTCATTCCTATGGGTGGGCCGGAGGCCCATGGGGAACTCGGGAGGAAGGAGCCGAACATGCTGATTATAGGACTGGATTATCACCCGAGTTTCCAGCAAATCACGTTTGTCGATAACGAGACTGGAGAGTATGGCGAACGAGGGCTGCTGCACCAGAACGGCGAAGCCGAAAGGTTTTATCGCGAACTGAAGCAGCGAGGAGTCGAGGTGCGGATCGGAATGGAAGCAACTGGGCATTCACGCTGGTTCGAACGCTTAATAGCGGAACTGGATTTTGAGCTGTGGATTGGCGATCCCGCCCAGATTAAAGCCAAGCGTGTGCGGAAGCAGAAGACCGATCGCGAAGATGGTGCACCCGCCCTGACGGCAACCGCGCAAAACATCCAAACCACTTCGCCGCAATACAATTCCCATAGGTTCCCGGCGAGCGCCTTCCTTCAAGTCGCTGTATCTAAAGCGCCCGCACACAGCATCTCAAGGCCGCAGATCTTCGCTTCTGGGCGCTTCAGATACAGCCCTAACTAAGACTTCTCGCTCAAGTGATTTAACTAGCCCCCGACAGGACTGAATCCATGCCGGGTCCCTAGAGACATGGGCGTTTTCCGGTACAAATCAAACTGATAGCGATGTTTCAGTATCGGCCTCTGCCGCTCACATTCGATGGCTAGGCGGGAAGGATCCCAGCGTTGAGGCAGACCTCGTCGGAGGAACGGAACACGGGCATGCGTGTTTACTTGATTGCGAGTGCGTGCACGAGCCACACTGTACGATCGGACTTCGATTTTGCGTCGTTGAACTCGTGGCTGGTGAAGTACCATTTCTGTTCCTTCGGCCCTCCGACTGCGTTGAAGTACTCATCGGCTGACTTCTGGCTGATATACATGTCATGTTGGGCCCACTGGAAGTAGATCTTTGCCGGGCCTGTATTCACTGCAAACCTCTCCGGTTCGATCGGTGACAGCACCGAAGCTTCCTTGTCGAACTCGTCTCTCGGGACAGTGGCGCGCTGCACCTGCTGATAGAAGCTGTCGTCGTCCCAGTCGGGGGGCACCTTCGGGAGCCCGCCCATCAACACGAACACCTTAATCCGCTTCTCTACCGCGGCCAACGGCGCGCCCCAGGTTGCGCCCAGCGAGTGCCCGACGTATCCAATCCGGGCACCATCAACGTCTTTGCGCGAGAGCAGCACATCCACAGCGCGTCGCAGATCGACAACCATCTGGATGTAACCATCTCGTTCGGACTCGGCCTGTTTACCTTTCGCTGGGGGCGGCACATCCAGCCGCCAATATGGCGCGTCGATCATAATGCCGATCACACCACGGTGCGACATCTCGACTGCTTCAGACAGAAACTCGCCCTTGTTTCCTTGTCCCCAATGCATGTAGACGATGGCTGGGAACGGTTCCTTAGCCGACGGGACCGCCAGATACCCCGGCACCCGCCCGGCCTTTGGAGAATCGTAGGAAATTTCAGATACAGTAACGCCGTCCTCTGGGGTCTCTGACTTGCCGATTCTCAGATTTAGCGGCTCTGTTGCGTCATAGGCGAAGATTTTGCTGGCGTCGGCCGCGGGCATCTGGGCCGCTGCCGGAAGCACCACTGTGAAGAGCATTATGGCAGTCGCTACAATTCTCAAGGCGGAGACTCTGAGGTCTTGCATGTCATGTCCTCATCCAGAACAAAGGATTTTCTTCACATGATCAACTCTAGCGCAATGCCATCAGTTCTCGCACCACGTCTCCAAATAACGGTTTTAGCAATCATGCTCTACATCCGTAACTCAAACTCAGCTGGGACCATCGTATTGCCGCGCTCTTCATCCGCAGGCGCGCTTCCCGCCAACTGTAGATCTGTTTTCCGGATCATCTGCGACCACAGAGAATCTGGATCCGGGTTGAAAACTGTGCTCGCGTCCGCCGGAAAAATAAACCATGCGCCCAGTGCCACTTCCTTCCGCAATTGATCGACACTCCATCCCGCGTATCCCAGATACACATGAAAAACGCCAGGGCCAGGCTGAGCCGAAATGGTTTGGTCGAAGAGGGTTCTAGCGGAAATCAGGTAAACCTCACCGAAGATGGGCTCAGCCCCCACGATCTGGGCGGACGACCGCAACAACGCAAACACCAGGCGAGTTTCGAGGGGACCTCCGAGATAGACCGGGTCGGAACGGTCTCTTGCCGCCTTGAGATCATCAAGTACTTGCGAAAGTGGCATCCCTGTACGCCGGTTGAGAATCAGTCCGACTACATCTTGGCCGTCGTAGTGAACGAGTAGGACCACCGTTTCGGCGAAATTCGGATCGGCGAGGTCCCGGCTCGCCACCAGCAACTTTCCAGCAGCCAAGTCCTTGGCATTCTTGGATTGGACTGGAAGATAAGCGGTTGGCGGCATTTCGCTCCCCTCGCGGAACGTCTTGGCCCGGTACGATCCCCCTAGGTCCTTCGTCGGCTGGCCACTGTACCAAAGCGCCCCATCGGCGTGCGGCGCCTTGTTCGGCTTCTGTGCGTCAAATTCCTTGATCTGACTGCTTAACCTTCCGACCGCCCCGAAGGCAACAATCGTGGCCAGCACCGCGAACAAGCGGAGTTTGAGCAGAGACATGACTGTTCTTCTAAGGCGAAAAAAGTTCCTCGTTCCGAATGTCCTCGCGCGCTCGCTTGGACGGCGAGAATTCAGCCCTGGCGTAGCAATCACTGTCACTATCAAATTTTAGTTCCACGGGCCACCGAGGCATGCTCGTTTGTTTCTGTCATGACCATAGCAGATGCAGCAAACCAATCGTAAGGCGCGAAAATCTGGTATGTGTGACCTCGCGGGTTTCTGGAAAATCTCCCGCTGCCTCACAATCTTCTATCATGAACGTCAATCGTGAAGGTTTACCTGGTTGACGGCACCTACGAACTGTTCCGCCACTACTATGCCCTCCGCGAGAAATGCGGACGGTCATGAGGTGGCGCCGTCCGCGGCGTGCTCGCATCGGTGCTGGGAATGATCCGTAATGGCACGACACACATTGCCGTCGCCACTGATCACGTCATCGAATCCTTCCGTAACAAATTGTGGCCGGGATACAAGACCAGTGCAGGTGTGCCGCGCGATCTGCTAGCACAGTTTCACCTGCTTGAAGAGGTTTTGTCTGCGGCGGGCATCGCGGTGTGGCCGATGATCAAGTTTGAAGCTGACGACGCGCTGGCAGCTGGAGCTGCGGCCGCCGTTCGCAAGAAGCGCGTGAAGCAGGTGATTGTCTGCACGCCGGACAAGGACCTGGCGCAATGTGTAACGGGTACGCGCGTCGTGCAGCTAAATCGGCGAACAAGTGTGACCTTGGACTAGACGGGAATTGTACAGAAGTTCGGCGTGATGCCGGAATCGATCCCCGATTACTTTCGGCACCGGCACGTGCGCGGACAGCCGCCCATCGGTAAACGCTGCCCCGTTAATCAGGACTAATCTCGGAAACCCCGCCAACTTCTGTGTTTGCTCGTCATTCGCCAGGGGTTGCGCAATAATTGCGCTGTCAGTTCGTGGCTAAATCCTTATTGTGTAAGGGGGCCTTGACTCTTGTCACAATTTGCCTTTGAGCGTCGTTTTAGGTATGTGAATCTGGAAAGCAGGCATTACTGTGGGAACTACACAGGTATTGAGTCGCTCCATGACAGGCCGCGAACGCTCATCGGAGCATTGGGACGAAGCTGAGTTCCGGGGTGTGTTTCTCCAGCACTACTCCCGGATCGTCGCGATATTGATACGCCTGCTCGGCGATCGTTCATGCGCCGAAGAAATGGCAAACGATGCGTTCTGGCGTCTTTACCGTCAGCCTGCTCTGCAAGTCGATGGCAACATCGGCGGATGGTTGTATCGCACTGCCACGAACCTAGGAATCGATGCACTTCGCGCTTCTAGCCGACGCCGTCAATACGAAGAAGATGCAGGTGGATCCAGAGACGAGGGCGAGAATACCAGTCCGCTAGAGGACTTGCTGCGTGAAGAGCGATGTTATCGAGTGCGTGCCGTCTTGTCGTCGATTAAACCTGCTCAGGCGCAGTTGTTGATTTTGCGCAGCTCGGGCCTGTCCTACAAGGAACTGGCCGACGCCCTCAATGTAAAGATGAGCAGCATTGGCACCATGTTGAATCGTGCCGAGGAAGAATTTCGAAGCCGTTACCTCGCACTTCATCCGAACGAGGAGGAAGAACTATGACCTGCATTCATGATGGAAATCTCCGGCTCTATCTAGATGGTGAACTGGCCGGCACCGAGCTCGCCGAGGTCACGGAGCACCTCGCTTCTTGCGCGGAGTGCCTCGCCCGATTGGAAAAGGTAAGGACTGCGAGGGCGGAAACTGAGGCGGTGTTGGCGACGCTAGCCCCCGCCGCTGACGATGTCGCGATCAATCCCGCAATGGCCTATGCCCAGTTTACTAGTCAATTTGCGACCGATCGTGATCCGAAGACGTGGATCAACCGGCTGCTGGCTCCAAGCTGGCGTCCGGTCTGGGGACTGGCGATGCTCGCATTGATTATCGCAATTTTGGTAAGCGTCAGCCCGGTTCGTGTATTGGCACAACGGCTCCTGGCCATGTTGCGGGTTCAGAAGATTCAGGTCGTCACGATCGATCCCACCACTCTGATGTCCGGCTCCGAACCCGACTCGCGCCCCTACAAGCTTTTCAATCAGTTTGTCGCGGACAACGTTGTGGTCACCATGGATCCTGGCAAACCTCAGGTCGTTTCGAACCTGACAACAGCTGCCCAGTTGGTGGGATACCCGATCCGCATGATCGGTAGCCTGGGAGCACCGCACAGAATCGAAGTCAACGATGAAACCGCGTTCCAGATGACCATCAATCGTGATCGTGTGACGACTCTGCTTGACGAGATTGGTCGTTCCGACATCAACGTTCCCGAGTCGTTAAACGGCGCTCTGATCGCCGTTCACATTCCGAAGACAGTCATCTCGATGTATGGAGACTGCCCTGTTCGCGAGAGGTATGTGAACTCCAATTCGGAGTCTCAGGCTCTGGCCGAGCGCAAGATGGAACGCATGGCTAACATAAAGGACACAAATTGCACTTACCTCATTCAGGCCCCCAGCCCGACAGTGAGCGTTCCTCCTGATCTCAACATGTCGGATATTGCTGAAGCGGCATTGGAACTGGCAGGCATGACTCCAGCAGAGGCCCGGTCCTTCTGCCAGACGGTGGATTGGTCATCCACCCTGGTTGTCCCGATTCCGCGCAATTCCAGCTCCTATGAGACAGTGACCGTGGACGGGGTGGAAGGCACCTTGATTACCGAAACACTCTCACCGGGAAATCGGTATAGTTTGTTGTGGATTAAGAACGGAGTGATTCATTCTCTGGCAGGTCACGGAAACTCGTCCGATGCCTTGAGTCTGGCCGCCTCGCTGCGTTGATCCGCGATCAATGGAGATGACCCGATCTTCAGACCTTGCCATCCGCACCCGTGGGCTGCGTAAAGTCTTCAACGGCAAGATGGCAGTGCGAAACCTCACCCTCGATGTTCCTCGGGGTGAGGTTTTTGGTTTTCTGGGACCAAATGGCGCGGGCAAGAGTACGTCCGTGAAAATGCTGTTGGGCTTGGTATTTCCCACGAGCGGCGAAGCCGAGATTCTTGGTCACCCTGTCGGCGACGTCAAGACACGCAGCAAAGTTGGTTTTCTTCCCGAACATTTCCGTTTCTACGATTGGCTTACCCCCGAGGAGCTTCTCAAACTGCACGGTCGGCTCTATGGCATGTCGCACGCGAGACTGCGCGAGCGCGTACCTGTTTTGCTTGACTTGGTAGGCCTCACGCCGCACCGCGACAAACGTCTGCACGACTTTTCCAAGGGCATGTTACAGCGCATTGGCCTCGCACAGGCGCTCTTGAATGAACCCGACTTGATCTTCCTCGACGAGCCAACGTCGGGCCTAGATCCCGTCGGCCGCCGCCTGGTTCGCGACATCATTAGAGCCCAGCGCGACTGTGGGGCAACCGTCCTACTCAACTCCCATTTGCTTGGAGAGGTGGAGGTCACATGTAACCGCGTCGCTTTTATAAAGGATGGCGAGGTGGTGGAGACTCGGCAACTCAATGACGGTAACGAGGAGCAAACCACGGTGTCGATACGTGCAGCCAAGTTGACCGCGGAGACTGCGGGTGGCTTATCACGGTGGAGTCAGTCAGTTCGTGTGGAAGGTGAGCGCCTGAAGCTCTCCGTGTCCTCCAGTGCAGTTGTGCCGCAGATCGTGCACTATCTGGTCGCAAGTGGCGCGGACGTCTATGAGGTCACTCCCGAACGTCTCTCCCTCGAAGAACGTTTTCTGGAAATTGTCGGTACTGATGGAGGACTGTGATGGGCGTCTGGATCATCGCGGGGGTGACATTCCGCGAAGCAGCGCGCAAGAAAATGCTGTGGATGGCCCTCGCCGCCGGCGGCGCCTTCCTGATCCTGTTCGCGACCGGACTCCACTTTCAGGCCAAAGATTTTGCCACGCACGGCATGAGCCCAGTCTTAGGGCGGGAAATCTCCTTCGCCATGGTGACCATGGGCCTCTATGTCGTCGACCTGCTGGCCGTGCTCATGACTATTCTCACCTCCATCGACACCCTCTCTGGTGAAATCGCCTCTGGGACAGTTCAGGCGATTGCGACCAAGCCCATTCCACGTTGGCAACTGCTCCTCGGCAAATGGTTTGGATTCTGCGCCATGCTCACGGCGTACATTGCGATCATGGTTGGCGGTGTGAACGCGGTAACCTACTCCATGGCGGGTGTCACCGCGCGTCATCTCGCACGAGGTCTCTCACTGATGTGGATGGAAAGCATCGTGTTGCTCTCGGTTACGTTTGCATTTGCAACCTACTTTTCAGCACTAACCACGGGCGTCCTTACCCTCGGACTCCATGGACTCGCATTTCTCGGTGGTTGGATCGAGCAATTTGGAGCCATAACCCAGACGTCCCGCGCGGTCGATGTCGGAGTCGTTGCAAGCATTCTGATGCCCAGCGAAGCGCTCTGGCGCCGCGCCGCCTTCGAAATGCAATCGCCGCTGGCTAGTGCAATGCACCTCTCCCCGTTCACCACGCTCTCAGTCCCGAGTTTAGCCATGATCTTCTATGCACTGGTGTACTTGGCAATCGCGCTCGTTATCGCCATACGTCGCTTCTCTCAGCGGGATCTATGAGGCGGCAGATTACACCGCGTTACTGGTAATGTCAGAGGCAGTCTCCGGCCAACGTCCGGTTTTGCGGGTCATCCAGGAGCAATCCGGAATGGGCACATGTCCGAGATGCCGACTATACATCCAAATAGCAGGAAGCAGTAGTTTTCGCCATCGTTTCTGAGCCGAGAGACAGAGCGCGGAAGGCTTCGTGGATTCGGGATAGAACCCGCGCACCGAGCAGGGTATAATCCTCGCACACATCAATGCCTCTGGCTCCCGGAACGATTGGATTAGGGCCGAGGTGATTAGTGATGTACCGGGCGGAACTGGCCTCGAACGCAAATACTACCGGCTGCTCCACCTGAATTGAGAGTTCACCCTGGCTGGATTTGCTAGCGTCTAACTTTACAGATCCTGATGTCGCGAATTCCGGCGCCTTCGCGACATTCGCGATGAGACGCGCTCCAGCAGCAGACCTCTGGCGCAGGATGAACGTCAAGCTTCCAACATATGCACGTGTGATGACGATGGGATCCGTGCCTTTGTTCGCTGCGCTCTGGGCAGACTGCGAAGAAAGTAGGCGCTGTTTGATCTGTGGAACGCCCATCTCAAGCACCCGGCCGTTGCTCACCTGCAAGTTGACATCGAGGTTTTCCTTATCGCGGCCAGCAGTTGTCAGGAGACTGGACTGGAAACTGCTCAGTGCGTCAGCAACGACTGCATCTGATGAAGCTAAAGTGAAGTGATCTCCCTCTACGATCCCAGTGTCAGTGGATGTTGATGGTTCCAACACCAGCATTTGAGGGGCAACGAGGATTGCGCCTGGGTACCGGGAGCCTGCGGGTGGCAGGTTCACAAAGAAGCTCAGCTCCCGTTCCTTTGGCAAATGAAGCGCAGCAGCGAGGGCACTGCGGAGATCCTTTGGTGGAGCGGTCAGGTGCGCGATCACAAATGCTCCCGCAGCGACCAGCAGCGCAGCCGAGACAATCAGCTGAGAGCGTTTAGCGGTCTTGGTCATGGCATTGAACCCGAAGAGTGAGCGGCTTCGGGTCGCAAGTGTAACGCAAGTCAGACTCCAGAAAGCGGGGTGAGATCTTGATTTCACGTTTACTTTAGCGGAAACCGTTCGAGAGTGAGGGCCTAGTGGCTAGAGGTGGGGTCATATAATCCGTTGCAGATCCAGGGAGTGCTCAGCAATGTCTTCCTCGTCCTTTGGAAAACACGCGAGTGGCGCCACAAGTGGTCAATCTGAAGTTCCCGAGCCTCCGTTCGACGAGCGAGCACGCACGTTGATGTATTTGGGCCGAATTGGGAGTCTCTCGACCCTGTCACGGAAACAGCCCGGTTTCCCCTTCGGATCCCTGATGCCTTATGCGCTTGACCGCCAGGGGCGCCCGGTTTTCCTTATCAGCAGGATGGCCATGCATACGCAGAATCTGCTGGGGGACCCGCGTGCCAGCCTATTTGTGACAGAGCCTGAGGCCAGCGGAGACCCCCTCGGTTCATCCAGAGTTACGTTGATAGGGAGGGTCAGCAGAATACCGGAGCCAGAGCTGGAAGCCGCGCGTACCGTCTATCTGACGCGTTACCCGGATAGCAAGTACTGGGTCGATTTTGACGATTTCTCGTTCTACCGAATGGACGTGTTGGACGTTTATTACGTGGGCGGCTTCGGAGTCATGGGATGGGTCGCGGCTTCAGATTATTCCGAAGCGCAATTCGATCCGCTGGCTGAGCACAAGAGCAACATCATGCAGCACATGAATGCCGACCACAAAGATGCGCTCATCCTGCTCGCCAAACGGTTTGCTGGCATTGAGGCACAGGAGGCGGCGATGACCTCGATTGATCGCCTCGGCTTTAACGTGCGCCTGAAAGCCCAAGATGGCGTGCATGGAGCGCGCATCGCTTTCCTGCGAGAAGTTACGAATCCGACGCAGGCTAGAGAAGTTTTTGTCGAAATGGTTAAGCAGGCGCGCAAAGAGTAAAGCTGCCAAATAACGATCAGGAAGCGCAGCACCCGAGCTAATGGTGAAGACCTGAAATTCGACTGGGATGGCAGCCGAATGCAGGCCACCGTCCAGCCTGGGTTAGTGACTCACTTCCGTTGTGTCGCCAGTCTGGTGATCGTTTATCTGGAATGTCAGGAATTGATGGATTGCAGACACCGCCTCTGCGTTTGCGCTGGCGATCTTCACCTCGGCCCCTTTCTCAGTAGCCTGGGTGTTATACGTGATCTCGTCCTTGAGGCACTTCATCGTGGGCACACCCGGTGGCGTCTGCGCGTGAATGAACATCGGTATGTCGAAATCGCCCTGCTTGAACAGGGTTGCAATGTGGTCAAGATGCTGTTGGATAGCATCGCGGCTTGCCTTATCGTTGGGGTCATCGGCTTCGACTTCGATAATGCCTCCATCTTTGGTGAGAATGAAGTGGTGTGTGGTCATCTGGTGGGAAAACCCCATAGCCTGATCGCCACGTTTTTCTACACCCTGCTGGTGTGTTGTGTCTTGGGACATCCCGAGTGAAGTGAGCAATAAGACAGCGACGAGCCTCAGCATGACGCTTCCCCCAACGATTGGACGTGCTTCGAATGAGAATGTTTCAGGACTGTCGCAGAAGGCGCGCATCGAACATGTCCGCTTTGCTGGTTTAAGCAGAGCGGTGTCAGTGCCTAACGGTCTGTTAAGCAGGCTGGGCAAAACTGCCGGGGCTGTTTGCAGTGGCGCGCCACTCCGGCTTCCGCTCTTTCGTCGCCTCAGATAGCGCACGTTTTACGCCCGCCACGTCAAAGTCCGTCGCGTAGACCGGGGTGCCAGGTTGTTGACGCCAAGACTCATCGAGCCCACCGGCATCAACACCATCGAATCCAAGCTCGTCTAACAACCGAATCACAACTGCCTTAGCCGCTTCATCATCGCCCGCAACCGGCAAAGCTATGCGTCCCAGAGCGTCGGCGGCCTTGCCGAGATCCATCAGATGCTGCGCATAGATGTTGTTGAACACTTTCACCACCGATCGCCGTAACTGCTGCGCAACCCACCGGCTCTCGGTCGCTCCAGCCTCGATCCCGTCGATGCGGCCGTCACGCTGTCTGGGATAGTAGTTGCCCGTGTCTACGACGACTACGTTGTCTGGAACCCCGGCAAACAAATCGGCTGGCAGTTGGGTGATGTTTCTCTCAGGAATCGTAACGATCACCACGTCGCCGCTGTGGGCCGCCTCAGTGACTGAAACCGGCGTCGCGCCGATCTGACGGGCTAATTCTGCCAGGCTCGCGGGGCCACGGGAATTGGCAATAAAGACTTGATGGCCCAGCGCGGTAACGCGACGGGCGAGGGTGCCACCGATCTGGCCTGTGCCAATGATGCTGATTTTCATGTCTGCTCCTCGATGATTGCTAACCACCCAGGGGGTTGGTGCATTTTCCCCGTGCTGAAACGAATACCCTGTACATGATGATGAGGAGGATTGAAAGATGCGCCTCGATTCGCAAGAACGATCATGACTTTCCTTGGATCGAGGTGGCGAATCGGCTTTTCCGGTGAGAGGCCAAACTCAACAAGTCACGTGCATGCCTGCGGTGTGCACGGTGCGCGGCGAAGCGGCGTATGTTATCCGTCAGCTCTTTCGCGCCACCATCAGATACAGCTTCGGCTCATCCCGATACGCGATCACCTCCAAACCCAGTCGCTCAAGGAGGACCTCAAATTCTTCTTTGGTGGGAAATGATTCAATAAACAGGTCGCTGGTGGCCCGCAGTTGATCAACGAAGGCCCTGCCTTCAGGATGGCTGACCACAAGCCGCCCACCTGACCGAAGCATGCGTGCCGCATTCCCGCACGCAGCCGGCTTATCTGCGATATTGCCGTACATGCCATTCATAAAGATAGCGTCCAGGCTGGTCGAGGCCAAGGCCAGCGATACGATGTCAGTATGGAAAGTGCGAACCGCAGGGTATTTGTGTTGCACACGCTGCAACATCTTTTCCGCCACATCGCAAGCCAAGACTGCGGAAGGCTGGTAAGACTGAATCAAAGGTATTAGAACTGCGCGTGTACAAGGAGTTGATGCCAATGAAGAAGGAACATCTGGATCTTGAGAACGCGGTGGTCTGGATTCCCGATTCCAAGACGCCCAACGGAGTGGCGGAAGTGCCGTTGACGCCCTTGGCGGTCGAAGCCTTTCGGGATCAGCTTCGCCTGTCTCCATCTAGTCCGTATCTATTTCCGAGTGATGAGAATCAGAGTGGGCACCAGAAAACTCTGAAGACGGTCTGGCACGCCGCTTTGCGGCGGGCTGGTATTCCGTATTTCCGCATCTACGATCTGCGATCCACCTACGCGACGCGGCTGAGTGCCGGCGGCGTTGCAGACGAATGGGTCACACAGCTGTTGAGACAAGGAGACGCCAAGGTGTTCAAGAAGTATTCGCAGATGAAGCTGCAGATGAAGCGCGAAGCTTTAATCAAGCTGAATCGGCAGGCCAACGAACAGGGCGTCAGTTTTGACACAGCGAGGGTCAACTGATGGGGTTTTGGCACAGTTTTAGCGAAGTTCATGCCGAAAGAGGGCATCGCTCCGTGGTTCCATTGTTGGAAGTGATTTAGAATCAGTGAAGCATCACAGTCGGGGCGTAGCGCAGCCTGGTAGCGCACCTGCCTTGGGCGCAGGGGGTCGGAGGTTCAAATCCTCTCGCCCCGACCAACTAACCCTCTGCGATTGAAGGTGCTGGCAGCATTCCAGCACCGTTCCCCGCATCGGACCCCACGCGACTGTGCCAAATTTTGTGCCCACCCATGCGTTCCACGGCATCCAACACGGCATTTTCGGAAGGGTGTACGTAGCGGCTGGAAATCGCAATCGAACTGTGTCCCGCGATGCGTGCCAACGTCCAAGCATCACAGCCAGACTCGCCCAGCCGCGTGAGGAACGTGTGGCGCAAGCTGTAAAGCACGAAGGGGCGCACTTTGCCGAGGCTGAGAGCCTTACGGTGCTGCTTCTTCAAGCTTGACGGCTCCACGTGCCCGCTCTTAGTCGGCGCTGGCCATATCCAGCCCTCTCCAGGCTTGCTGGCGTCCTCCCAGCGGGATTCAAGAATCGCCCTCACCCTTGGAGTCATTGGAAGCACTCTCCGGGCGGCCGCTGTCTTGCCATGCGTTACAAGAAATGTTCCGTTGCGACCATTAGTCCAGGTGATTGACTCCCAGCGCAGACGGTAGCATTCTTCCGGGCGCGTTCCCGAATCAACGAGAACCGTGGCTATAGCAGCGAGTAGTTCTGACGCGGCGGCAAGGTATCTCGCTTCTTCTTCGGGGGTCACGACCCGCTCGCGATGCCGCTCACCCGGTAACCGCTTGATGCTGGGAACCGCATCCAGTTCGCCCCATTCCACAGCTAGGCGCAACATTCTCCGCAGCACCCTCAACGAACTGTTGACGGTGCTTACCTGCAACCCTCGGGATTGGCGGTAGGCAGAAAACTCCGAGGCTCGCTCGCTGGTGATCTCATCAAGTCGCAATCCTGACAAGGGCTTGTAATTTCTGATTGTGCGGATGCCGACGCGGTAGAAGTCTAACCACGTCTTGGGCGAGCTTTTCTCGAAAGTCGATTTCGCCCAAGGCTCGAACCGTTCATCGCAGAATTTTGCAAGAGTTGGACTCTGCTTCTTGTCACGAATGCCCACCTCACCCTTCGCTAGAGAAGTGCGGTGCGCTGCTTCCATCTGTCGGGCCGTGTGCTGGTTCTTCTGCCGGGTGGATTCCCGAATCGCTACACCGTTGAAGGTGAATTTGTACCAGTAGATTTGTCCGCGCTTGTAGGTAGCCATTTGTTTATCGTCCTTTCGATTCTTTCGCTACTTGTTTCTTGGCGTTAAGATCCTTTTCCTTTTCCTTTGGCCGATACCTCTCGCGCATGTACAGCGCTCGCTTTGCTTTGAAGTCATCGCTGTGCGAGGCGTGACGTACACGACACTTGTCCGCACAGAATTTTTGGTGGTCATTGACAGCAAAGAACCACATCCGACACTCCCGGCAGCGGCGTATCCGACCGATGATTTCAGAGTTTTCGACCAAAACCTGAATGGCACGCCTTTCGTTCGCCTCCTCGGCAGTTCTTGCGGCGCACAGGTACGAAGCAATCAGAGGAGGACCAGTCCGAGACATATACACCTGAACAGTGGGATGAACGACATACGGATAAATAGCAGCCTTCAGTTCCGGCATAATGCGATTCAGTTTCCGGAGTTGGCTCATACGAGCATCTTCGCTATCGAGTAGCCGGAGTTCCTCACTCATCCGGGCTGCTTCCCGAAGCATTTCAGCCACTTTCGTAACGCGCCGAACGGCCGGGGAAGGCTCCTGGTTCATAAAGTCAATGAGATTTCGATTTACCCATCCAGCAAGATTTTGTGGCTTGAGACCCATGAGCCGCATGTGTCGCTTCTCGGCCTTAAGCGATGCCCCATCGCGTAACTTACGAACTCGTGACGTCATATGAAAGTTACGATACACTGGCTTTTCTTTGTTGTCCATTGGATTATGTTGTTGCGCTTCGGCGCGAGGAGCATATCAATGGATGGACTCCTTTCAGTACAAGAGGCGGCCAAGCGGCTCGGAGGAATCAGCAAGTGGACCGTCCACGCTTGGCTCAGCAAAGGTAAGCTGCAGCGCACGAAGGTCGGCGGGCGCACGATGATTCGCGAAAGCGAATTGGCAAAGGTGATTGAAGACGGCGGCAAGTCACCCGTCCCGGCTCGCGCTGTGTAGAAGGCGCGCAAAGTCTCTTTTTGCGTGCGCTGCTCATACAGCAAATGCCGCGCACGCCGTCCCTGGTTAGGGGCTGCACGGTCAGTACAGGAAGCCAGTGACCACTAGCGCAGTTGGGGTTACAGACCAACGCGGAACCCGCGAAGCTGGAAGATGCCCTATCTGGACAGTAACGCTGGCCCGGATTCTAAGAAAGCCTGACTGACGGGCGCGTAAGCGCACAAGAGCCTTCGAGGTGGGGGACGTAAAGCCGAGCAATTCGGCAGCGACCAAACGCGTGCGAGCAGCGCGTCAAACGTCATCTCGACAACCGTGCCCGTCAAAACTGCGACGCTGATATACGTCTCAGGCAATGACGCGAGGAGCGAGGGTTAGCTCCCCGTGTGTCTGCTCAACCTCAACCGTCCTGGCATTAGCTAATAGAATCCCCCCTTGGAACAGAACAGGGGGCAGCTCGGGTACCCTTGAACGTGCAGCGGGAGGCCCGAAATCGAGTCCTGTTCGCAGACCTGTTACGTATCTTCCTCCACCCTGGGGCAGGTTCCCCAGAGAACGACACAAGCGGTCTCTCAGAGAGAGGCTTTGGTACTAGATTGCCCTTATCCTGCTCTTACAAGTGCGTATGAGAGAAAGCCACAGCCTAGGCAACGTCGCGCCTCCGCCGAATTGAGTGCAAGTAAATGGTGGGGGCTATTTCCCCTTTTTGCCTCTCCGCAACGAAAATCCGCCAACGATTCGCAAATAATCCGCGCCTGATTTGCCCGCGATATTCCGGACCGCTCAAGGGATATTCGGTAAATTGATTTTCCCGCGATTGGCGAATAATTAGCACTCGAATGGCTGGAAATTCGCAATTGATTTTCTCGCGGGATATTCGAGGGGTTTTCGTTTTTTTCGCTGCCCTTGTTCGCTTTTTGTTCAGGGATTGTCCGCCACGGGCACCAGCGATTCGTTCGCGCCCCTCGAAAGCTCTCCGCAACAAAACAGACTCGCGCAAAAGTTGCGAATCCGTAGGCCATTCGCGCCTGATCCGCACCCCGCACACCCCCAGATGTCCCGGACCCTCCGATGTCAGGCGAATTTCCAGCGACTAAAATTCGCGCGACTCGCGAATAATCAGCGTTCGACTAGCAGGAAATTAGCAACCAAAATTCCTGCGGGAATTAATTCGGGGCGTTTCGCTTCGCTCTTTGTTCGTGGTTTTCCCAATAATTGTCCGTCACAGGCGCCAGCGACCGCACTCGTGCCCTCAAACACTCTCGTCGATCAAACATCCGCGCCAAAACCCCGCCAGATTCGCGCCCGACCTGCGCCCGGCATCCGCGCGGGGCTCTGCTCGATTAAAGCGACTCGCGGTAATTCGAATTTCAGCGACTCGCGAATAATTCGCACTCGAATCGCGGGGAATTGGGAACCGAAATTCCTTCCGGATTATTTTCGGGGCTTTCGCTTTTTTCGCCCGCCATTTGTTCGCTTTTTGTTCAGGAATTGTCGGCCACGGGCTCGACCGATCGCACTCGCGCGCGCTAGGATGACTTATAGGCGGTCGCTAGTCTCGGACCATCCCGACTGTCACGATAGTCGCGGCGAATTTTCCTAGGCATTTTTCCACGCGATTAAAAATACATTCGCTGGGGATTCGCAACCGATTAGCATTCGAGCAGACTGCTGGCGCCGGCATGATCGTGCTCAAGCTCCAGGCTATGTCCTGGAGTATTCCGAATAATTGTCCGTAATAGCACTTCGCGACTTCACCGACGCAGTGAGTCTCGGCAGACCTAGCGGTATGTGTCCCACCAACTCGACACCCCGCGCCTGCAAGTTAAAGCAGGTAAGCGCCTGTAATTCCGACAGCAACGGCAAAGCGTAGCTCACCTTCGGCAGGGACGCAGTGTATAACCCACCTTGAACCGGCAGGCTAGCGATTGTGGCGGCCATTGCCTTGGGAATGACCACGGCAGCAGTGGCAATCACGTCGGCTTTAGCCCGTCGCTTCGATAACTGCCTAACCAATCAGCAAGTACGGGTGAGTTTCTGGATGTTGAAGTTGGCGACAAAGCCGTCTTCCCAGTGCCGCTTGCCGGATTGGTTCTTTGGTACGACTGAAATTGTAAAAGATTGTCGTGCCAGATCGTAGGTAGCCGTTAAAGTCCTCCCTTCGCGCAAGCGAATAGTTGTCCGAGATCTGAGAAGCGCGCGCCTTCGACGCCCCTTAGAGCCCTTCGCGAGAAAATAAATTCGCGCGCAATTTCTGACACTGGTTTGTCCCAGCGAATTTTCCTGGGTAATTTTCCAGTGATTAGCAACCGATTCGCGGCAGATTGCGAACCGGGTGAACTACGGCAGGCGCGGGCAGGAAAGTCGCGCGAGGGGTAGTCGGACCATTTTCCGAGAATTGTCCGTAATAGCACTTCGCGACTTCGGCGACGCCAATTAACCCGGCTCCGTCTGTCCGGCAATTATTCCCCGCGCCCTGTCCACCATTTTCCGTAATTGATTTTCCCGCGATTGGCGATTAATTAGCAGGCGACCAGCCAGCAATTTGCAACTGAAATTCGCTGGGGATTTTCTTTGGGGTTTTCGTTTTTTTCGTCGCCCTGGTTCGCGTTTTGTTCAGGAATTGTCCGCCACCGGCGC
>Ga0306921_10000198_pt1 | contig 47122 bp, 44 predicted proteins | sample sta12Cox44000080_FD_203760 | JGI IMG/M metagenome (GOLD analysis project Ga0306921, IMG submission 203760) | Lab enrichment of tropical soil microbial communities from Luquillo Experimental Forest, Puerto Rico - statoxic.12C.oxic.44.000.080 (v2)... | ecosystem: Environmental > Terrestrial >... | reverse complement strand
AGGTCATCAGGTGACCCTCGAAGCGGTGGATAGCCGCCGATACCAGCGGCCGGCGCAGGATCACGCAGGCATCGTTGATGAGGTAACGGGCAGAGAGGCGGTCGGTGCCATCGAGCACCAGGTCATACTGCGCGAACAACTCGCGCACGTTCGACGCACGCAGCTCGAGCGCATGGGCGATGATGCGGACTTCCGGATTGAGTGCTGCGAGCTGCGCGCGCCCGGCCTCGGCTTTCGACTCGCCGAGGAGTGTGCTGTCGAACAGCACCTGGCGCTGGAGGTTCGAGAGATCGACCCGGTCGCAGTCGAGCAGACCAAGCGTGCCGCAACCGGCGGCGGCCAGGTACAACGCCGCCGGTGAGCCGAGGCCGCCAGCGCCGACGATGAGGACGCGCGCACCTTTGAGCTTTTCCTGCCCCGCCGCGCCGATCTCACTGAGCGCCAGGTGGCGCCGGTAGCGCTCGCGCTCGCTGCTCGACAGCGTATCCGCCATGCGCACAAGCATCCGCGCGCGCGCGCGCCGCTGTCAACGGCGCAGCGCCTGCGGCCTAAGCTCAGGCGGTGATGGGCTGACAGATAAACAGGTGCGCCGGCAGCAGGTTGAGCGGCTCGAAACGGCGCGCGACATAACCGAAGGTGCGCTTCAGGTCACGCAGCACGCGGGTGGAGAACTGGTACACGAGGAACGCCCCGCCCGGCTCGAGCACATCGCGCGTCTTGTTGAGGATGCGTTCGCGCACGGGCGCGGGGATGGTGCTGAAGGGGATTCCGGAGATGATGTAATCGGCGCGCGTGAAACCGAAGCGACGCAGGATCTCCTCGACCGATTCCGCGGAAGCCTCGATCACCTGCAGCCGCTTGTCGGTGAAGGCGCTGCCCAGATAGCCGACAAAGTCCGGATTCATCTCGATCGCGATGAGCGTTGCATCGTTGCGCATGCGCCGCAGGAGCTCGGCCGTGATCACCCCGACACCCGGTCCGTACTCGACGATCACGCGGGCGCGGCCGAAATTAATCGGCTCGAGCAGCTGCTTGATGAGGAAACGGGAACTCGGCACGATCGAGCCCAGCATGCGCGGATGGCGGAAAAAATTGCGCACGAACAGCAGCACGTTGCCGTCCCGTCCCCGGGGCGGGTCTGCAGGCTTATTGTTCATCTTCTGTCCCCAGGTCTGTGCCACCGTCACTCTATAGCAATATTCGCTTGCGGAAGCCACTTTGGCGCCGGTGGCGGCAGCGGGGCAGGGGCCCCGCGGAGCGGTGCGGCGAGACCTCAGCCGCCGGCCCGTTTGGCCGGGATGCCCTGGCGGCAGAGCTCCGCCACCAGCCGATCGCGATGATCGCCCTGGATCTCGATGCGCCCGTTCTTGACGGCGCCGCCCGCGCCGCACAGCCTTTTCAGCCGTGCCGCCAGCTCTTCGAGCTGCGCTGCATCCAGCGTCAATCCGCTGATCACGGTTACGCCCTTACCGCCGCGACCGGCAACTTCCCGACCCACACGCACACGCGCGGGGGCGCCCTGGGCGGTGGCCGCAGGCGGTGCACGCGTGCGCGCCGCTGGCGAGGCGCCCCGCAGCACGACACCGCGGAAAGTGTGTCTCGGCTTCATCGTAGTGTTACGAAGGTGAGGCGACTACAATCGGATCGAAGCCCGCACCGGCGCGTGCCAACCGTAACACATAAAGCGGAACTCACCTCATGACCCCCCGGTCACGCTTGCATGTTCCCTCGCCGCCGGCACGGCCGGGACAGGAACCTGACTTCAGCTACCTGCAGCTCTCCCCAGCCGGCGCGGTGTATCGGCCGGATGTCACCGCCGCGGCACGCGACATCGAGAACCTCTCGCTCGAGCTGGTGCGGGTGCTCGATGACGAGCACCGGGCGCTTGGCCCCTGGAACCCGCATCTCGAGCCTGCGGAGCTGCAAGTGGCGCTGCGGCACATGCTGCTCACGCGGCTGTTCGATGATCGCATGCAGAAGATCCAGCGCCAGGGCCGCATCTCCTTCTACATCAAGTCGACGGGGGAGGAAGCGGTGGCGGTCGCCGCCGGCATGGCGCTACAGCCCGGGGACATGCTGTTCCCCTCCTACCGGCAGCAGGGGCTGCACGTGGTGCGGGGGCGCAATCTGGTCGAGCTGATGTGCCAGTGTCTCTCCAACACGCGCGACATGTGCAAGGGCCGGCAGATGCCGATCATGTACCACTGGGGAGAGGGCAACATCTTCTCGATCTCCGGCAACCTCGCCACGCAGTTCCCGCAAGCGGTGGGCTGGGCGATGGCGGCCGCGATCAAGGGGGAGGATCACCTCGCGGCGAGCTGGATCGGCGAGGGCTCGAGTGCGGAAGCGGACTTTCATTACGCGATGACTTTTGCCGCCGTCTACCAGGCACCGGTGATCCTCAACCTCGTCAACAATCAGTGGGCCATCTCCACCTTCCAGGGCTTCGCCGGGGGCGAGCGCCGCACTTTCGCGCAGCGTGGGCCGGGCTACGGTATTCCCGGTATCCGCGTCGACGGCAACGACTTCCTGGCCGTGTACGCGGTGACCCAGTGGGCCGCGCAGCGCGCGCGCCAGAGCGCAGGCCCCACGCTGATCGAGCACGTGACCTATCGCGCCGCGGCGCATTCGACCAGCGATGATCCCGCCCGTTACCGCCCGAAGGAGGAATGGCGTGCCTGGCCGCTCGGCGATCCGGTCACGCGCCTCAAGCAGCACCTGATCGCACTCGGGGAGTGGTCCGAGGAGCGCCACGCACAGCTGCACAAGGAGCTCGATGCGCAGGTCACGGCCTGCTGGAAGGAAGCCGAGTCCTACGGAACGCTCACGCACGGGCCGTTCCTCGATCCGCTCACCATGTTCGAGGACGTGTTCCGGGACATCCCGCCGGGCCTGCAGCGCGAGCGCGAAGAGATGCGCGCGCTGCTCGACACGCAGCGCGGCGCAGCCGGAGCGGCAGCGGCGGAGGACGCGCAGGGCGCGCCGCCGATTGCGCACGAGGGCTGAGACATGGCGCGGATGAACATGGTGCAGGCGCTCAACTCCGCGATGGACGTGATGCTCGGCCGCGATCCACGCGTCGTCGTACTGGGCGAGGATGTCGGCTATTTCGGCGGAGTGTTCCGCGTGACCGACGGACTGCAGCGCAAGTACGGCGAGCATCGGGTGCTCGACACGCCGATTGCCGAAGGCGGCATCATCGCGACCGCCATCGGCATGGGTGTGAACGGACTGAAGCCGGTCGCAGAGATCCAGTTCGCCGACTACATCTATCCGGGCTTCGACCAGGTGGTGAGCGAGCTCGCGCGCATCCGCTACCGTTCCGCGAGCGAATACCACGTGCCGGTCACCATCCGCACGCCCTGTGGCGGCGGCATCCGCGGCGGCCAGACCCACTCGCAGAGCCCGGAAGCCATCTTCGCGCACGTCTGCGGCATCAAGGTGGTCATGCCCTCCAACCCCTACGACGCCAAGGGACTGCTCATCAGCGCCATCGAGGACGAAGACCCGGTGGTGTTCTTCGAGCCCAAGCGTATCTACAACGGCCCGTTTGACGGCGACGCTCACAAGCCGGCCGTACCCTGGAGTGCTCACCCACGGGGCGAGGTACCCGAGGGCCACTACTCCGTGCCGATCGGCCGGGCGGAGGTGGTGCGCGAGGGGTCCGACCTCACGATCATCACCTACGGGACCATGGTCCATGTCGCCGAGGCCGCGGTGCGCACCACCGGTATCGATGCCGAGATCATCGACGTGCGCACCATGTCGCCACTCGATACCGACACACTGTGCAGCTCGGTGTGCAGGACCGGCCGCTGCGTGGTGGTGCACGAGGCCACGCGCTTCGGCGGCTACGGTGCGGAGCTCGTGGCGAGCGTGCAGGAACAGTGCTTCTGGAACCTCGAGGCGCCCATTAAGCGCGTGGCCGGCTGGGACACGCCGTACCCGCATGCCTTCGAGTGGGAGTATTTCCCCGGGCAGACGCGCATCGCCGCGGCCCTCAAAGAGGTGATGGAGGCGCGATGAGCCGCTACGTCTTCAAGCTGCCGGACCTGGGCGAGGGCACGGTCGAGGCCGAGATCGTCGGCTGGCGTGTGAAACCCGGGGACACGGTCGCCGAGGACGACGTGCTTGTCGAGGTCATGACGGAGAAAGCGGCGGTGGAAGTACCCGCCCCGGTGAGTGGCCGCGTGATCTCCACCACCGGCGCACCGGGTGACATGGTGCCGGTGGGCGCCGAGCTCATCGTGCTCGAGACCGCCGCGGCAGGGGCGGGCGCTACCTCGGCTTCGAAACCCGCGGTGCCGGCCGCCACCACGGCCCCCGCGGCCGCATCCGCGGAGCCAGCGCCAGCGAGTCGTTCTGCGTCAGGCGTCGTTGCCGCGCCGGCACGTGCAGCTGCGGCGGGTGCCAACGGCGGCGCGGCTCCCGCGGCGGCTGCTGCGGCAACGCCCGGCCTGCGCGTCGCCACTTCACCCGCGATCCGCCGCCGCGCGCACGAGGCGGGCATCGACCTGCGGCAGGTCGCAGGCAGCGGGCCCAACGGCCGCATCGTACCCAAGGACCTCGAGGCCTTCGTTGCGCGGCGCACGCAGCCGACGCCGCTGCGCAGCGGGCCGAAGCCGGTGCCCGCCGCGCGCCCTGCGGTGCCCACTGCCGCCACCGAAGAGATCAAGGTCATCGGGCTACGACGGCTGATTGCGCAGCGCATGAGCGAGGCGAAACGCACCATCCCTCACTTTGCCTACGTCGAGGAGCTCGACATCACCGAGCTCGAGTCGCTGCGCCGCCATCTGAACGGCAGGCTGCCCGAAGGTGCCGCGCCACTCACCTATCTCCCGTTTCTCGCGCTCGGGCTCGTGCGGGTACTGCGCGAGTTTCCACAATGCAACGCCCATTACGACGCCGAGCGCGGCGTGATCGTGCGGTACGCAGCGGTTCACCTCGGCATCGCCACACAGACTCCGGATGGCCTGAAGGTGCCGGTGGTGCACGATGCGCAGGCGCTCACGCTGTGGGAGCTGGCCGCCGCGATGCGCCGGATGAGCGAAGCGGCGCGCACCAACAAAGCCAAACGCGAGGAGCTCTCGGGTTCGACGATCACCATCACGAGCCTCGGCAAGCTCGGTGGCATCGTCAGCACGCCGATCATCAATGCTCCGGAAGTCGCCATCATCGGGGTGAACCGTGCGATCGAGCGGCCGCTGGTGATCGAGGGCGCCGTCGCGGTTCGTCTCACCATGAATCTCTCGTCCTCTTTCGATCACCGCTTCGTGGACGGCTACGACGCGGCCTCGATGATCCAGGCGCTGAAGGAATGCCTGGAGCATCCGGCGACGATCTTCATCTCCGGCTGAGCACGTTCCCGAGGTGACATAACGACGGGTGATCCGGCGCGGGCCGCTGGCGTGTTAGGCTTCACGTGGGGAAGGCGGGGAGCGAAGCACATGGATGCACGGCGCGGCGTAGGGGTCGTTGCGCTTCTGACACTCGTTGCGGCCTGCAGCAGCGGCGGCAGCAGCAGCGGGTCTAACGTCGTACCCGTTCCGCCGCCACCGCCCTTCAGCTCGGTGCAGCAGATCCGCGTGTCGCAGTCCTCGACCTTCGCGCCCGGATGCGACGGCGTCGCGGCCGAGAACGGCACGCTCTATACCAACACGGCGGTCGAGCCGTCGATGGCCGCCAATCCCTTCAATCCAATGAACCTGATCGCCGCCTGGCAGCAGGATCGCTGGTCCAATGGCGGCTCGCAGGGATTGATGCTGGCCACCTCCTTCAACGGGGGCGGGAGCTGGACGCTCACCACCGCGCCCTTCTCGCGTTGCACCGGCGGCAATCTCGGTAATCTCGGCGACTATGCGCGCGCTACCGACCCCTGGGTCACCGTGTCGCCGAACAACGGCTGGGCGTACGCGCTGTCGCTGTCGTTCACGGGTACAACGCTCGCGCCCGGCTCCTCGAGCGCCATGCTGGTCGCGCGCTCGCAGGATTTCGGCACCACCTGGCAACTTCCCCACGTCCTGGTCCAGAGCGGCGCGCAGGTGTTCAACGACAAGGGCTCGATCACCGCTGACCCCACCAACGACAGCTACGTGTACGCGGTGTGGGACCAACTCACCTCGCAGAAAACCGGTCCGACCTGGTTCGCACGCACCAAAGATATGGGCTCAACTTGGGAGACCGCCCGCCCGATCTACGATCCGGGGCCCTCCGCCCAGACCATTGGCAACCAGATCGTCGTGCTGCCCGACGACTCGCTGCTGAATGTGTTTACGCAGATCGACACGGCGGCCGACGGCACCACCTCATCCTCGGTGCGCGTCATTCGCTCGACGAATAACGGCATGACCTGGTCTACAACGCCCATCGTCATCTCGGATCTGCAGGCTGTCGGTACCGTCAACCCGGCGAACGATGCCCCGGTACGTGACGGCTCGGACCTTGTCTCCGTCAGCGCAGGCGCGGGCGCGGTCTACGTCGCGTGGCAGGACGCGCGGTTCTCGATGGGGGCCGTGCCCCACGATGGCGTTGTGCTCGCCCGCTCTACCGATGGCGGCCAGACCTGGTCGACGCCCGCGCAAGTTAATGCCGATGTCAACGTGCAGGCCTTCACCCCGACGGTCAACGTGCGTGACGATGGTGTCATCGCAGTGACTTATTTCGACCTGCGCAACAACACCACTCAGTCCTCCACCACGCTGTACGCTGACTGCTGGATGGTCACCTCGACCGATCTCGGTGCGAGCTTCACGGAGCAGCATCTCTCGGGCTCGTTCAACCTAGTGAACGCCCCCAATTCCGAGGGACTGTTCCTCGGCGACTACCAGGCGCTGTTGAGCACAGGCCCCGGCAGCGCGTTCCTGCCCTTCTACGTGCAGCCTCCACCTGCGGTCAGCGCCGGCACCGCGGTGAGCACCGACGCCTTCATCTCGTTCCCGCCCGTGGTTCCCGCCGCCGCGGCGCTGCCGTTCGCTGCGCGCGCGGCCGCGAGCGGCGCCGAGATCACTCCTGAGGCGCACCGGCGCGTCATGGCGCGCACCCGGCTCGTTCAGTCGCAGCGCCTGCTCGGGAAATAGGCTCCCGCTAGCCCCCCAGAAGGACATTCCCCGGGCATCGCAGCGGAATATCCTGCAGCGCGCAGCGCCGCGCTCGGCTAGGCGTGCGGTGAGCCCGCGTAGGTCCTCTCGCCGGCCTCGACCCGAAGCTTCAGCCGGTTCTGCGGGGGTGGCAGCGGACAGGTGGCGAAGTCATTGAGCGCGCAGGGCGGATTGTAGGCCTGGTTGAAATCGAGCCGTGTGTGGCCGGCGCTCGGTAGCGGCACGTACAGAAAACGCCCCCCGCCGTAGGTCTCCTGCCCGCTGGTCGCATCGGCGAACATGATGAACAGCTCCGGGTCGCCCGCCTGCTCGAGGACGGCATCGAGCCGCCACTCGCGGCCATCCTTGAGGAACACCAGCGCGCCAGGGGACTCGTACTCCTGCTCCATGCCGAGGATGTTGATGATCTTGATGCGATGCGCAGTTTGGTACGGCTCGAAGCGCGCGTCGAACACCCAGCCGGTGCTGACCGGGAAGTAGCTCAGGCCGCGGAACCCGGTGCGGTGCGGATTCGCCAGATCGCGCACGCGCACGCCGAGATTGCCGGCGCGCTCGATTACGAAAAAGCGCAGCGTCCCGCTCGCGAGCACCGTCGGGTTGCCGCTGCTGTCAGGCGCGAGCGCGAGCGAGCTCACCGGCTGTCCCGCGTGCGTCACCCCGCTCCCGGGCGCGGCGACGAAGCGTACGCTGTGCGCGCTCACGATGAAGGTGCCGCAGTGATCGGCGAGTGCGGCATTGTCGAGGACGAGCGCGTTGCCGGCGCCCCGGCCGAAGCTGTTATCGCCCTCCTGCAGCCAGAAAAGGCCGGCGAGTGTCAACCAGCCGCTGTCGCTCGTGAGCGCCTCGACGCGCTGCGCGCGCCACTGCTCGATGAGGGCCTGCTCGGCCTGCAGATCGAGGCCGCCGGCAGCGGCTGCGCCCGTGCTGAGGGGTACCAGCAGCAGTGCGACTGACAGGGCGGCGGATACACGCATCACCTGGAACATGCGATCTCTGATCATGCCATCAGCCCTCGCGGCCGAGGATCTCCTCGCGCACATCGGCGATCTCGCGCGCGCGCGAGGGGCGGGCGCCTTCACAGCGCTCCGGCCGCGGGCAGCGGTTGCTGCGCGGACAGATAATGCGCGCGGGCGCCGCGAGCGCATCGCCGATCCAGGCGATGTTCAGCACGTTGGCCACGGCACCGAGTGCCTGCGTGGCGGCTTTGGGTATGCGCGCCTCGCCGCGCCGGTGCAGGCATTCACGGAAGATCGACTCGATCACCGTGTCGCTTTCCACTCCGTTGGCGGCAAGCGCCGGCGCCAGGTCGACCCCGACCGAGAGCACGTGCGGGTTGCCGGCCATGTCGTGAACCCGGATCGAGTGACAGCAATAGAGGAGCGACCGCTCGCCATCGCGCAGCACCGAGATCTGCGAGCCGCTCGCACCGTGCGCGCCATCGATCATGCGGAACACGGCCCAGTGCGGACACGGATCGCTCACCTGCGCGAGGTTTCCCCAGGGGAGCGGGATGCCGTTGCCGCGGTAGACCGCGCGCAGATAGCCGGGCGGGTAGGCATCGAAGAAATGCCAGTAGGGGTAGGGCGACACCTTGGTCATGCGGCGCATCACCACCGCCGGCGTGAGCTCGAGCCGCGCGCCTGCCTCGACCCGGTAACGCTCGCGCGCGAGAAAGCGGCGAAACGGCACGCGCGGAGCCAGCAGTGCACCGGCAAAAAAGCTGCACTCGAAGTCGCGCCAGGCGTGCAGCACATCCTGCGCGTTCATGCCGGCGGCGCCCGAGCCGCCTTCGGGACTGCCGCCCATTTCCCCGCCGGTGGCATGCGGGGACTTGAGCCCATCGCCGCCGTGCAGCACCTTGTGACCGATGTGCGCGGCGAGATCGAACTTCAGCCGCGCCGGATCCGACTGCAGTGCGCGGTTGGCGTACACCACGCCCGGGGGCTCGAAGAACGAGCGCACCATGCTGCGCAGCTCACGGTCCTTGTCGCGCGCCAGCACCGGCTTGCGATCGAACCAGCGGATCTCGAGGCCGTGCCGGCGGGCAAGCCGCGTGAGATCCTCGACCGCCAGTGGGAAGCGCCGCTCACCGATGTGGTCGGCGGCGCGCTCGAGATCGGGAAAGTCGTTGCGCGATGTCTCCTGGTGCGAGCGGATGAGCAAATGCGCAAACTGCCGCCCGGTGGTTCCGGTCTGCGCGAGCAGCTCCGGGATCGCGATCTGCAGCAGGCTCTTGGAGAAAAGGAAAGCCGGCTCGAGCGGAATGCGCGCCGCGGCGCCCCCGGCGGGCGGTGCGGCCAGCTCGAGCTCGGCGTTCTCGTCGAGGAACCACGCGGGTGGGCGCTGAAATATCCCGGCAAGGAGGGCGAGCAATTGCGGCGATGGGGTGCGCTTGCCGCTCTCGATCATGCTGAGGTAGGAGACCGAGGGTGCAATCTCGGGCTCGTGCTGGATGCAACGCACCGAGAGCTCCTCCAGCGTGAGCCCGTTGCGCCTACGGATCGAGCGCAACTTTGCCCCGAGGAAATGACCTTTGCGCAGCAGCTCTGCCATATCCCGCCCAGCCCGCGCCCGTGTTAGGCACCCCTGTGAAATTAACAGTGTGAAGTTTTCATAGTCAAATTCGCGTGCCATAACGCGTATGCTGCGGCGGGATGAGTGTGGAGACGCACGGACGGTTTCACCTGCGCGAGCAGCCCGGACCCAGGGTCGAGATCCTGGGCCCGCCGATCGAGCGCGCCGATGAGGTGTTGACACCGCTCGCGCTGCAGCTGCTCGGCAGCCTCCACCGCCGCTTCAACGGGCGGCGTCTCGAGCTGCTCGCAGCGCGCGCCGAGCGGCAGGCGGCGTTCGACGAGGGTGCATTGCCGGATTTTCCTGCGGCCACGGCCGAGCTGCGCGCTGCGGAGTGGCGCGTCGCGCCCGTGCCGGCCGATCTCACCGACCGGCGCGTCGAGATCACAGGTCCCGTCGACCGCAAGATGATCATCAACGCCTTGAATGCGCCCGTGCAGGCGTTCATGGCCGACTTCGAGGACTCCTGCTCCCCGACCTGGGACAACATCATCCGCGGCCAGGTGAATCTCCTCGATGCGGTACGCCGCAGCATCAGCTACCAGGACCCCTCGACCTCCAGGGTCTACCGCCTCGCCGAGCGCACCGCGACACTCATCGTGCGGCCGCGGGGCTGGCACCTGCCGGAAAAGCACGTGCGCATCAACGGCGAGCCCGTCGCCGGGGCGCTGTTCGACTTCGCCCTGTTTCTCGCCAACAACCACGAGGCGCTCGCGCGGCGCGGCACCGGTCCTTACTTCTACCTGCCGAAGCTCGAGAGCCACCTCGAGGCGCGGCTGTGGAACGAGGTGTTCGTCGCGGCGCAGGACGCGCTCGGTATTCCACGCGGCACCATCAAGGCGACGGTGCTCATCGAGACCATTCTCGCGGCATTCGAGATGGATGAGATCCTCTACGAGCTGCGCGAGCACTCCGCGGGACTCAACTGCGGCCGCTGGGACTACATCTTCAGTTTCATCAAGAAGTTCCGGAATCGCCCGGACTTCCTGCTGCCCGACCGCGCGACCGTCACAATGGAGCGGCCGTTCCTGAAGTCGTACGTGGATCTGCTGATCAGGACCTGCCACCGCCGTGGTGCGCATGCCATGGGCGGCATGGCCGCGCAGATTCCGATCCGCGATGACGCGCAGGCTAATGAGCTCGCTATGGGGCGCGTGCGCGCGGACAAACTACGCGAGGCACGCGCCGGGCACGATGGCACCTGGATCGCGCACCCGGGGCTCGCGACGATCGCGCGCGAGGCCTTCGATGAGGTCATGACCGGTCCGAACCAGCTCGCGGTGCGGCGCGAGGCGGTGCAGGTCAGCGCGCGGGATCTGCTGGCCGTGCCCGACGGACAGATCACCGAAGAGGGCGTACGCGGGTGCATCCGCGTGGGCGTGCAGTACCTCGAGTCCTGGCTGCGCGGCAATGGCTGCGTGCCGCTCTATCACCTCATGGAGGACGCGGCAACCGCGGAGATCTGCCGCGCACAGCTGTGGCAGTGGCTGCACCACGGCGCGCGCACCAGCGACGGCGTGCCGGTGAGCGTCGCGCGCTTCGATCGCCTTCTCACCGAGGAGCTCAGCCGCATTCACGAGGAGGTTGGCGCCGAGCGGCTGACCGCCGGGGTATTTCCGACGGCGGCGCGCCTCTTCGAGCAGATGACCAAGAGCGACAGTTTCGATGAGTTCCTGACACTTCCGGCGTACGAGCTCCTCGGCTGAGCTCAGTCATTCTTTCCAATCCTCTGGCAAGAGCAGGCGATCCATGAGTCCGACCAAGTCCCTTCCTGCGGCGGATGAGCTCGCGCGCAACTGGCGCGAGAGCCCGCGCTGGCGCGGCATTTCCCGCGGTTATGAGCCCGGCGAAGTCGTGCGGCTGCGGGGCACTATTCCCATCGAGCATTCGATCGCGCGCCTCACCGCCGAAAAGCTGTGGCGTTACCTGAGTGAGCTGCCGTTGGTGAATGCCCTCGGCGCGCTCACCGGCAACCAGGCGATGCAGCAGGTGAAAGCCGGGCTGGATGCGATTTATCTCTCGGGCTGGCAGGTGGCGGCAGATGCCAACCTCGCGGGCGAGATGTACCCGGACCAGTCGCTGTACCCCGCGGACTCGGTGCCGGCAGTCGTGCGGCGCATCAACAATACTCTGCGGCGTGCAGATGAGATCTGCCATGCCGAGGGCGATGACAGCGTCGACTGGCTCAAGCCCATCGTGGCCGATGCCGAAGCGGGCTTCGGCGGCGTGCTGAACGCCTTCGAGCTGATGAAGCAGCTGATCGATGCGGGCGCCGCGGGCGTGCATTTCGAGGACCAGTTGTCCTCGGCCAAAAAATGCGGACACATGGGCGGCAAGGTGCTGGTCCCGACCAAGGATGCCATCGCCAAGCTCATCGCCGCGCGGCTCGCAGCGGATGTCTGCAACGTGCCGACGGTGCTGATCGCGCGCACCGACGCGGAGGGCTCGACGCTGCTCACCTCGGACATCGACGAGCGCGACCGGCCGTTCATCGACAGCTCCCGCGGCCGGACCAGCGAGGGCTTCTTCACGGTGAAGGCCGGGATGGCGCAGGCGATCGCGCGCGGCCGCGCCTATGCGCCGTACGCGGATCTGCTCTGGTGCGAGACCGCCAAGCCCGATCTCGCGGAAGCGCGCGAGTTTGCCGAGGGCATTCACGCACAGTTTCCGGGAAAGCTTCTCGCCTACAACTGCTCGCCCTCCTTCAACTGGAAGAGAAGGCTCGACGACGCCACCATCGCGAAGTTCCAGCGCGAGCTCGCGGCGATGGGTTATCGCTTCCAGTTCATCACGCTCGCCGGCTTCCACGCACTCAATTACTCGATGTTCGAGCTCGCGCGCGGCTACAAGTCGCAGCAGATGACCGCCTACGTCAAGCTGCAGCAGGCCGAGTTCGCCGCCGAGTCTTCAGGCTACAGCGCCACCAAGCACCAGCGCGAAGTCGGCGCCGGTTACTTCGATGCGGTCACCCAGGCGGTGAGCGGCGGCAGCTCCTCGATTACCGCGCTGGCGGGCAGCACCGAGGAACAGCAGTTCGAACCGCCGCCACAGCGCGAGAAGAAAGTCTCCTGAAAGCCGCGCGCGGCGCGACGGCCCTAAGCGGCGTTCGCCGCCTGCGCCATCGCGGCGACCTTCTCCCAGGTCGTCGCGCGCAAGCTCGCCCGCGCCTGCATGCGTGTGAGCCACTGCCGCAGGTTGACATGGGCTGCGCTGAGCGGCTCCCACTCCGGCGTCTGCTGCAGGAAATCCAGCTGCGGAGCCAACAGCAGGTCGGCGAGGGTCAGTGACTCGCCGGTAAAGTAGGGTTGCGCGCCGAGCAGCCGCGCCAGCTCGTCGAACACTGCGCGTGCCTTGGGCATCGCGGCAGCGATGGCTGCCTCGTCTGGTGTCAGTCCCATGATCCGCGGACCGACGATGCGCTGAAACGCGATGACGTTGGCGACCCCGTGGAACAGATACCAGTCGTTGACGTTCATCAGCTGGTCCATGCGCGCGGCGCCCTGCGGATCGGCCGGAGTCAGTGCGGGCTCGGGCAGCACCCGATCGAGGTAACGCAGGATGGCTTGCGTCTCGTAGAGGCGGAAGCCGCCGTGCTCGAGCACCGGCACCCGTCCGAAAGCGTGGCGGCCCAGGTGCTGGGTCGAGCGCAGCGTACCCGGCATGACCGGAACGACCCGATAGGGGGCACCTTTTTCCTCCAGCGTCGCCAGCACGGCGCGCGAGAACGGGCTGCCCGGAATGAGATGAACCACGTAGTCGCTCATGAGTCTTTCTCCTGTCGCGAGGCTTCCTTTGCGTACAGATCCAGCAGCAGCGGCCAGCCGCCATCGACATCCTTGCGCATCTTCTCGCCCGTCGTCCCCATACGCTCGAAGTTGCGATGCTCGAGCTCCACAAGGGTGCGTCCACCGGGCTCGGCCGCGAAACGCACCTCGACCTCGGAGCTCACGGCCGGCCGCGGGTCCGGCTTCCACTCGGCGCTGATCTCCCAGGAGACAACCAGACGCTCGGCCGGCTCCCAGATGCGCACGTGTCCGATGACCACATCGCTCCCGTCATCGTGGCGCGTGTACCAGCGGCCGCCGACGAAGGGCTCGATGATGGATTCTCTGAGGGGCGTGGCGCCGATGCCGTGGCTCTTCGGCCACCAGCGGTCGATACCGGAGGTGAACACGGCGAACGCCCGTGAGGGGTTGGCATCGACCACCACCGACTTGCGCACCGGGGCGATCTCAATCGTGCGGTTCAAGGCTTTTTCCTCCCGTGTGCAGCGTTCATCGCCGCAACTTCGTTTCTGAAGGACTCCAGCGCATCGGTCCAGAATCCATCGAGCCAGCGCCGTAGCTCGCCGAGCCCATGAGGATCGATGTAGTACACGCGCCGCGTTCCCTCGGCGCGATGCGTGACGAGCCCGGCGTCGCTCAGGACCTTCAGATGTTGCGAGACTGCCGGGCGGCTGACGGGCAACCCGCGGGCGAGTGCACCCACCGAGCGCGGGCCCGCACGCAGGCGCTCGAACACCTGCCGGCGCGTCGGGTCGCTCAAGCACTGCAGCGCCTTTCCGTAAGTCATAACTTACGGTAAGTAAGTGCTAACGGAAAGTCAAGCGCGATCTGATTCATCGAGGTCCACCCGTCGCGCATCGCTTGACCGCGTAGACCGGTGCATGGGCGGGGGAAGGGCGTAGTCGCGGGCTCGGCAGTTGCCAACGAGGATCGATCCCGCAAGCATGGCGCGCACGCTCGCCGCCTGGCGCGCGGTCCGGCCCCGCGATGGGGCCGCAAGCCTACCTGGTGGTAGGCATGGCGAACTCCGCCCCCTTGGGCGTGCTCTCCGGCCAGCGCTGCATGATGGATTTCTGCCGCGTGTAGAAACGCACGCCTTCCTCGCCGTAGGCGTGCATGTCTCCGAACAGGCTGTTCTTCCAGCCGCCGAAGCCGTGCCAGGCCATGGGCACGGGAATCGGCACATTGATACCCACCATGCCGACCTCGATGCGGCGCCCGAATTCGCGCGCAATGTTGCCATCGCGGGTGTAGCAGGCCACGCCATTGGCGAGCGAATGCGCATTCACGAGCTCCACTGCGGACGCGAAGTCAGGCACGCGCACGCAGGAGAGTACCGGGCCAAAGATCTCCTCGCGGTAGATGCGCATCTGCGGGGTCACATGGTCGAACAGCGTCGCTCCGAGCCAGAAGCCCTGCTCGTGACCGGCGACGGTGAAGGGCGCACCGCTCAGCGGGTGGCGCCGGCCATCCACGACCAGCGTTGCGCCGCTTGCGACGCCATCGTCTATGTAGCCGCGGATGCGCTCGATGGCCGCCTGGCTGATGATCGGGCCCATCTCGGCATCGCTCTGCATCCCGTTGCCGATACGCAGCCGCCGCGCGCGCTCGGCGAGCCTCGGTATCAGCACCTCGGCAGTGTTGCCGACGAGCACCGCTACCGAGATCGCCATGCAGCGCTCTCCCGCCGAGCCGTAAGCCGCGCCGATCAGCGCGTCCGCCGCCTGCTCGAGGTCGGCGTCCGGCATCACCACCATGTGATTCTTGGCGCCGCCGAGCGCTTGGGCGCGCTTGCCTCCCGCGGCGGCCCGCTGCGCGATGTAGTGCGCAATCGGTGTCGAGCCGACAAAACTCACCGCCCGTACCTCGGGATGATCGAGCAGCGCATCGACCGCAATCTTGTCACCCTGCACGACGTTGAACACGCCGGCCGGGAGACCAGCCTTCTGGAGCAGGCCCGCCATGAAGATCGAAGCCGAAGGGTCGCGCTCGCTCGGCTTGAGCACGAAGCTGTTGCCGCAGGCGATGGCAAGTGGAAACATCCAGCACGGCACCATGCACGGGAAGTTGAACGGCGTGATGCCGGCGACCACGCCGAGCGGCTGGCGCAGCGTCCAGTTGTCGATGCCGCTCGACACCTGGTCGGTGAAATCACCCTTGAGCAGCTGCGCAATGCCGCAGGCGAACTCCACGATCTCGATGCCGCGCGAGACCTCACCCTGCGCGTCGGAGAACACCTTGCCGTGCTCGCTGGTGATGAGCGCGGCGAGTGCGTCGCGCTGCTCATTGAGCAGTGCGAGGAAATTCGCCAGCACGCGCGCACGCCGCAGCGGCGGAGTATCCGCCCAGGAGCGCCAGGCGCTGCGTGCGCTCGCCACCGCTGCTGCCACTTCCTCGGACGAGCCGAGTGTGAGCTCGCGCAGCGTCGCGCCGCTTGCGGGATTCAGTATCGAAAGTCGCGCGCCTGTGCCCGCGACCGCCTGCCCGCCGATCCAGTGAGGCACGAGCTCCGGCGTGGCGGAGCGCGCGGCGCGGGTCGGCGAGGTGAGTGTGGTGGCTGCCATGAGGGTGGTCCGTCGAGTCTAGTTGAGCCGCTGGCAGGGGTGATCATAGACCAGTTACGCATCGCCCCCCATACTCCCGCGCCATTCATGGGAATCGAGCTGCTTTTCCCCACGCTGGTGTACCGCACGCCGCTGCGCCCGCAGGGAACACGCGGCGGTGCGCTCAATGCGCGCCTGCTGAAGGAGTGCCAGCAGCTGCGCGCGGATGATCGCGCAGGGCGACGCTGGTCGGCACGCCACTACCGCAACGGCTATACCTCCTACGGCTCGGCGCACCGCATGCAGCGGCTGTCGCCGACCTTCGCGGCGCTCGCGCGCGAGATCGACCGTCACGTTGCACGCTTTGCACGCACGCTGCAGTTCGCTCTCGGTACGCGGGAGCTCGCGATGACCGACTGTTGGGTCAACATCATGGGGAGCGGCGCAGTCCACGGTCTGCACCTGCATCCGCTCTCGACCCTGAGCGGTGTCTACTATGTCGCGGTGCCCGCGGGTGCACCGGGACTGAAGTTCGAGGACCCGCGGCTCGAGCGTTTCATGGCCGCCCCGCCGCGCGCAGCCAGCGCGCGGCGCCGCAACCGTCCGTGGGTGACGATCCCCGCGCGCGCGGGACAACTGGTGCTGTTCGAGAGTTGGCTGCGTCACGAGGTGGTGCCGCACCGCGGGCTGCGCGAACGGGTCAGCATCTCCTTCAACTACAACTGGTTCTGATCGGCCGCGGCCACGCGCCTGGTCAACGTGCATCTCGAGCGCGCGTTCAAAACAGTGACGGGCAACACGGTCCGCAACTCCCGCGCCAGGGCGGTTACGGATTCAGCCGCAGTTCAGTATCGATCGTTCACCGTCTGCAAGAGGAGGCTGTTATGCGCAACCTCATTCGCACTCTCATCGCGGCCCTGCCGCTGCTGGCTGTTCCGCTCATCTCGCAGGCGGCGTTGTTCGTTGGAGTGTCGGTCAACATTGCACCGCCGGCGCTGCCCGTATACGTGCAGCCGCCGTGTCCTGCGCCGGGTTATATCTGGATGCCAGGCTACTGGGCATGGGATGACGACTATTACTGGGTGCCGGGCACCTGGGTGATGGCGCCGGCGGTGGGCGTGCTGTGGACGCCCGGATACTGGGGCTGGTCCGAGGGGGCCTACCTGTGGCACGCCGGATACTGGGGCCCGCACGTCGGCTTCTACGGCGGCATCAATTACGGCTTCGGCTACACCGGCGTTGGCTACGAGGGCGGTTACTGGCACGGGAACGAGTTCTACTACAACCGCTCCGTGACCAACATCAACACCACCAATATCACCAACGTCTACAACCACACCGTCGTCAACAACGTCAATGTGACGCGCGTGAGTTTCAATGGGGGTACGGGCGGTGTCGCCGCGCGGCCCACACCTGCGCAGATTTCGGCGGAGCGCGAACGTCACCTCGGATTGACCCCGGGCCAGCGTGAGCAGCAGCAGCTCGCGCGTGCCAACCCATCGCTGCGTGCCACCGCCAATGGTGGTCACCCTGCGATCGCCACCACCGCGAGAGCGGGAGTGTTCGCCGCTCACGGTGCGCAGCACGCGCTGCAGCCAACTCGTGAGGGCGCGCCTCGTGAGGGCGCGCCGGCCCACGCCGCTCAGCCTCAGCACTATGCGAATGTTCAGCCGGGCCCGCGCGGCGCAGCCTTCGAGCACGACTCGCGGGCCGAGGCGGCTCGACCCGCGCCGCAGTATTCGGCGCGCCCGGCACCGCAGTACCAGCCGCCGCAGCCGCAGTACCAGCACCGGTCCGAGCCGCCGCAGCCGCAGTACCAGGCGCGCCCGGCAACGCAGTATCAGCCGCCTCAGCCGCAGTATCAGCACCGGCCCGAGCCGCCGCAGCCGCAGTACCAGGCGCGACCCGCGCCACACTCGCAGCCGGCGCCCGCTCCGCAGGGTGCAGGCCCGGCGGCGCAAGGCCAGCGCCCGGAGCACCGTGGCGAGCACAACGATCACGGCTAGCTGGCGCTCCAGGGCCTCCAAGGCGCTTTCCGCCAACCAGTCGACAGAATCTGCCCGGCCGGGCTGTCACCCTAGTCTTGTAAGCATTTGTGGCTTCATGGGAGCTCACCCGATGCGTTTCGCCCTCTATGCCCTGGTAACCGCGCTCGCCGGTTGCGTCGTGTATCAGGTGCCGCCCTCGTCTGTCCCGCAACCACAGCCCGTCCCAGAGGCCGCGCCGCCACAGGCCGACGCACCGCCGCCTGAGGATTCCGCACCGGCGCCGGCGGTCAGCGTGTACGTCGAGCCACCGGTGGTGCAGCCCGCACCGATTGCGGTTGGCTGGGCACCCCCGCCGCTGCTGGTTGAAGTGCCACCGCCGAGCCCGTTCTTCGGCGCGGTATGGGTCGGCGGCTACTGGGTTTGGCAGGGCAACTGGGTCTGGGCGCATGGTCATTGGATGGGCCCGCCGCAGCCGGACTACGTCTGGGTTCACCCCTACTACGAGCACCGCGGCGACGCGGTGATCTTCATCGATGGGCACTGGTCGGCCCCCGGTGTGGTATTCGTGCCGCCGCCGCGCAATCTGGTGGTGGTGGTGGAGAGACCCGCGCCAGGTGTCATTCCCGGACCGCGTGCGATCGGCCCTGATGGCTGCTTCGTGCCGGCGCCGCCCGGCTCACGCGCCGGCATCATCGTTCCGGCTCCGGTCGGCACCGCGCCGGCGGTGGTGACGAGCGCTCCCGCGGTCGTTGCCCCAGGCATGCGCATCACGAACAACGTGACGACGGTGAACAACACGACGGTGAACAACGTCACGAACGTCACCCGTGTCACCAACGTCACCAACGTGACCATCGTGGCACCTCCCGCCGCGACGGCAAACGGGCGCGCGTTCAACACGATGGTTCCGGCCGCGCCGCATCTGGCCGCGGGCCGGCCGGCGCTGGTGCAGGCGCGTGCGCCGGAACCGGTGAGCACGCGGCCACTGCCGGTCTATGCCCCAGGGAGCAGGCCGCCCGAGTTGCCGCATCCGCAGCCGGTCAATGCAGGCATGCCTGCCCGTCACGGCGAAGTAGCCGCACGCCAACCCGAACCGCCGCACGCAGGTCCCGGCAGCGCCGCAGCGCCCCCGCCAGCGCACCCGACGCCGGTTGGAATGGGACACGATCCCGCGCGCTCCGAGCACGAATATCCGGGCGGGTACGAGCACCAGCAGCCGCCACAGGCACAGGGCGGCGATCACAAGTCGCCGCCGCAGCCGCAGAACCAGAATCATGCGGCGCCGCCGCCTGCACCGCCGCAGAATGGCAATCGCCCGACGCAGGCGCAGAACGCGCAGCCGCAGAACGCGCAGCCGCAAAACGGTGGTCACCCGGCGCAGCCGCAGAACGATCATCACAACGCCGCCCCACAACCGCAGGCGCAGAACCCGCATCAGGGCGGTGGCTCCGCGCACCCGCAGAACGATAACCACTCACACAAGTCGGACGGTCAGCCGGAGAAGGATCCGAAGCACGACCGGCAATCGAACGAGCATTGAGCAGCGTAGGGCGCGGCGGCGGCATCTCAGCCGCGCCGCGCCCGTCGCGCCGCCACCTCAGGGCAATACGCGGCGCAGCCAGCTGGCGATGTCGGTGACTTCTTGCGGGCACACCGAATGCGGCATGCTGTACGCATGCCACTCCACGGCATAACCCGCCGCCTGCAACTGCCGGCACGCAGCCTCACCGAGCGCCGGGATCACTACCGGATCCTGCCTGCCGTGCGCCAGAAAGATGGGTGTCGCCTGGTTGGCGGCAAGACGCTCGGCATCCAGACGCTCCGCGAGCAGCTGGTAGCATGACAGCCCAATGATTCCGGCGAGGCGCTCGGGGTAACGCGTGCCGCTGTACAGCGCCATCGCGCCACCTTGCGAGAAGCCGGCGAGCACGATGCGCTCACTGGGAATGCCGGCGGCATTCTCCCTGCGGATCCACGCGGTGATGAGTGCCTGTGAGGCGCGGATGCCGTTCACATCCTCCTCTGCCCGCCGATCGAGTGCGATGATGTCGTACCAGGCCCGCATGGCATATCCGCCGTTGAGCGTCACCGGGCGGATCGGCGCATGCGGGAAGACGAAGCGCACGGCTCGCTCGGAGCGCTGCACGAGCTCGGGGACGATCGGCTCAAAGTCGTGGCCATCGGCTCCGAGGCCATGCAGCCAGATGACACTTGCCTGCGGACTGCGCCCGGTCTCGATTTCTACCGCGTCACGCCCCACGTCCGGCTCCTTTGTCGATGGCACAGAGGTGCGCGATGTTAGTGCAGCTGCGCCCGTTAGTGGAGGCAGGCGTGCATGAGCGCACAGCGGCGCGCTGGGCGACGGCTGCGCTGGCGAGCGCGCGCCCGAGGGCGGCGCTGGCTGCGAGGACTGCGCCGCGCGCCCCTCGCCTGGCGCCTGGCGCTCTGCGGCGTGATCGCGGCCGTCACGGCGCTCGCCATCAACGGGGTGTACCAGGTCATCCGCAAGCCCACGGAGCTTTTCTTTCCGGTGAGCGGCGTGCTCGCCAAGTCACCGCAGGAGACCTGGCGTGAATACGCGCCGGCGTTTCGGCGCTTTGCCACACCAACCATAGCTCCGGAGCTCCTGGCGGCGCTTGCGCAGGTCGAAGGCTCGGGTAATCCCCTGGTGCGTACCTACTGGCGCTGGTCGTGGGTACCGAAGCCCTTCGAGCTGTATCGCCCCGCTTCGAGTGCCGTCGGTATGTACCAGATCACCGACGGCACCTTCGCCGAGGCGCGGCACTACTGCATTCATCACCACGCGCTGGTGCAGGAAGGCCCCTGGAATGACTGGCGCTCGTGCTGGTTCAACGGCTTGTATCTGCGCGTCATTCCACGGGACGCCATCGAGCTGACCGCCGCCTACCTGGATCTCAAGGTGAGCTCCATCCTGGCGCACGCACCACCGGGGCATGTGGCGAGCGTGCTGCAGCGGCAACACCTGGCGGCAGTGGTGCACCTGTGTGGCGCCGGCGCGGCCGCCGTGTACATGCAGCGGGGCTTCCGCTTCGCCGAAGGGCAGCGCTGTGGTGCTCACGACCCGCGCGAGTACCTGCGGCGCGTCGATGAAATGCGCGCAGTGTTCGCGCGCCTGGGGCAGATGGAGACGGAAGAGCGTGCGGCAGAGGCTCAGTGATGGTGGCCGCCCGGCCCGTGGACGTGCCCGTGCGCGAGCTCCTCTTCGGTCGCGGCGCGTACTGCGGCGATTTCCACTTCGAAGTGCAGTGTCTTGCCGGCGAGTGGATGATTGCCATCGAGTGTCACCAGGTCGCCACCCGCCTGGGTGACGGTGACGACGCGCGGTCCCTGCGGCGTCTGAGCCTGCAGCCGCATGCCGACCCGCACCTCGCCAATGCCTTTGAGTGCGCGTCGGGGCACCCGCTGCACGAGCTCGCGGTCGTACTCGCCGTAGCCTTCAGCCGGGGGGATCTTTACCTGTAGCCGGTCGCCAGCCGTGCGTCCCGTGAGCTCACGCTCGAGCCCCGGGATCAGCTGGCCGTGGCCGTGCAGGTACGAAAGTGGCTCGCCTTCGGCTGAGCGGTCGATGATCTCGCCCGCATCGTCGCGAAGCACGTAGTGGATACTGACGACCTGGTCCTGAGTGATACTCATCGGCGCTCCGCACGGCGGGAACGTAGGCTTGCCGCTACAGCCGGGCGCGGCGCGCACAGCAGGGCCGCCGCGAAGGATACCATTGCGTCTCGCCCGCAGCCCCGGGGCAACTGGTCAACTGGAGGGAACCCGCATGAGAATCGTGTGCCAGGGCGTTCTGGCTGCCTTCGCCACCGCCGCGCTCGCTGCCGGGTACGCCGCGGCCGGCGCCGCCCCAAGGACTGCTGCAATGTCGGACAACCCATTCGCTGCACCGAGCACGCTGCCCTTTCAGCTGCCGCCCTTCGACCGTATCCGCGATGCGGATTACCGCCCGGCGTTCGACGCCGGCATGGCCGAGCAGCTGCGCGAGGTGAGCGCGATCGCTCATAGCTCCGCAGCGCCGACCTTCGCGAACACCATCGTCGCGCTCGAGCGTTCAGGGCGGCTCCTCGAGCGCGTCGAGACCACCTTTTCGAACCTCAACGCCTGCAACACCGACCCGCAGATGGAGCAGATCGACACCGACATGGCTCCTCGCCTCACCGCGCAGCGCGATGCGATCCACCTGAATCCGGCACTGTGGTCGCGGGTCGATGCGCTGTACAACCGTCGCGAAAGTCTGCACCTCGATCCCGAGTCGCTGCAGCTGCTGACGCGCTACCACACGCTCTTCGTGCGCGCCGGCGCGCGGCTGAGCGACGCTCAGCAGGCGCGTCTGAAGGACCTGAACAAGCAGATCTCCGCCCTTACCACGCGCTTCAAGCAGAACGTGCTCAAGGCCACCACCGATGGTGCCGTCATCGTCGAGGATGTAGCCGAGCTCGATGGTCTCTCCGCAGAGCAGGTGGGTGCGGCGGCCGCCGCCGCCGCCGCGCGGGGTCTGACCGGCAAGTGGCTGATCGCACTCCAGAACACCACCAACCAGCCGGTGCTGGCGCAGCTCACCAACCGCTCGATGCGCGAGCGCATTTACCGGGCCTCGACCAGCCGGGGCGTCGGTGGGGCGACGGACAACACCGCGGTGATCGCCGAGCTCGTGCTGTTGCGTGCCGAGAGGGCGACGCTCCTTGGCTTTCCGGATCATGCCGCCTATCAGATCGCGGACGAGTCGGCCGGCACGCCCGAGGCGGTACGGGGAATGATCGCCCAGGTGGCGCCGGCGGCGCTGGCCCGGACCCAGGCAGAGGCCGCTGACCTCCAGAAAGTCATCGATGCCGAGGCGACGGCGGCCGGCAAGGCTTCCTTTGCGCTCCAGCCCTGGGACTGGTCCTTCTACGCCGAGAAGGTCCGCAAGAGCCGCTACGATTTCGACCAGGCGCTCGTCGCCCCGTACTTCGAGCTCGACCACGTTCTCGAGGACGGTGTGTTCTACGCGGCCCACCAGCTCTACGGGCTCAGCTTCCGCGAGCGCCATGATTTGCCCGTTTATCAGCAGGACGTCCGGGTGTTCGAGGTATCCGATGCCGACGGCAAGCCGCTCGCGCTGTTCCTCGCCGATTATTTCGCGCGCGACAACAAGCAGGGTGGGGCGTGGATGACCTCCTACGTGAGCCAGTCACGGCTGTGGCAGGAGAAGGCGGTGGTGGCGAACCACCTCAATATCCCCAAGCCACAGCCCGGGCAGCCGGTGTTGCTCACCTTCGATGAGGTGACGACCATGTTCCACGAGTTCGGTCATGCCCTGCACGGCATGCTGTCGGACGTGCACTACCCGCTGCTCTCCGGGACGGCGGTGCCACGCGACTTCGTCGAGTATCCCTCGCAGTACAACGAAATGTGGGCACGCGAGCCCTCGGTGGTCGCGCATTACGCACGCCACTACCAGACCGGGGCGCCGATGCCGCCGGAGCTGCTCGCCAAGGTGCTCGCGGCGCAGAATTTCAACCAGGGCTACGCCACTCTCGAGTACCTCGAGGCGGCATTGCTCGATCAGGCCTGGCACCAGATCACCGTCGCGCAGGCACCGAGCGCGCAGCGGGTGCCGGCATTCGAGCGCGACGCGCTGCAGGCCAGCGGACTCGACTACGCGCCGGTCCCCCCGCGCTATCACTCCACCTACTTCGCACACATTTTCCAGGGTGGCTACTCGGCAGGTTATTACGCGTACCTGTGGAGCGAGGTGCTGGCACGCGACACCGGTCAGTGGTTCCACACGCACGGCGGGCTGACGCGCGCCAATGGCGACTACCTGCGCAAGCACGTGTTGGCGCGCGGCCGGAGCGAGGATCCCCAGGTGCTGTTCCGCGAGTTCTACGGCCGCGCACCCGAGATCGGGCCGCTGCTCGAATACCGGGGCCTCGCCGGCGCGGGCGGCGGCCAGCCGGGCGTCGCCAACGGCAGTTAGGCGCCAGCCGGCGCGGACGCAGCGCGCCGGGTGCGGTCGATGGCGGCGATGAGGCAGGTGAATGCCGCGAGCAGCGGCAGATCGAGCCCGAGCTCGCGCGCCTTGGCACAGGCGTAGCCGAGCGTTTCGTGCACTTCGAGCGGCCGGCCCGCCTCCACGTCCTGGAGCGCGGACAGGCGATGGGTGGGGGCGCTGCGGCGGTACTCCTCGCCGATGCTCATGAGGATCGCGACCGCCTCGCTCTCTGCCGCCGCACACAGGGTCGCCGCCGGCAGGACCGAGCGGTCGGAGAGGGAGATGCCGAGCGCGCGCGCCAGCGTGCCCATCTCGCGCATCAGGCGCGCGACAAGCAGTGCCGAGTCCGGGTCGGAGAGGTACCTCCAGGTGAGCGCCCGCGTCGCTACCGCCAGGGGCATGAGTCCGACCCAGCCGCAGAATTTGGACCATTCGAGAGTCTGGATCTCAGCGGTGGCAGTGGCATGGAGGCCGGAGGCCGCAAGCGTGTGTGCGAGGCGCTGTGCGCGCGCGCTGTCGCCGCCAGTCAGCTCGCCCACGTAGATGTTCACGTTGCGCGTGAACAGCACTTCTCCGCCCGGCAGCAGCTCACCGCTCGTGTCCGCCAGGGCCCCGAGCACGCGCTCGGCTCCGAAAGCAGCGGCGAGCAGCTCGTTCTTGAGCGGCCCGTTCTGAATCGAGAGCGTCACCTCGAATTGCGCCGCGCGCAGAGGCTCGAGGGCCGCGGCGGTGCCGGGCGTCTTGGTGGCGACGATCAGCGTGCCGGCGCTTTGCAACGCGTGCGGATCCCGCAGCGTACGGACGGGCGTGCTGAGCTCGGCGAGGCCGCGGATCGTGAGCCCGTGCTGCTCGAGGTGTGCGCCACGCGCGCCGCGCGCCAGCATCGCGACGCTGTGGCCAGCGCGCGCCAGATGTGCGCCGATGATCGAGCCGATGGCGCCCGCACCCAGTATGGCGAAATCGAACTCGGGCATGGCGCTGCCGTGCGCCGCCGCGCTCAGAGCGCGTCGGCGATGTCCTGCATGAGGCCGTTGTCGTGCGGCTTGGTCTCCGGCGGGTAGCGCTTGAGCACCTGCCCGTCGCGCCCGATGAGGAACTTCTCGAAGTTCCAGCTGATGTCCCCCGGGATGCCGCTGGCCGCGGAAGTAAGGAACTGATAGACGGGATGGCGCTGCGCGCCGTTCACCTCGAGCTTCATACTCAATGGAAAGGTCACATCGTATTCGCTGCGGCAGAAGGCAACGATGTCCGCTTCGCTGCCGGGCTCCTGGCCCGCGAACTGGTTGCAGGGGAAGCCGACGACCGTGAAGCCCTCGGCGGCGAGTTCGCGGTGCAGCTCCTCGAGCGCCTGGTACTGCGGAGTGAGGCCACACTGGCTCGCGACGTTGACCGCGAGGGTGATCATGCCCCGCAGCTCACCGAGTAAGCCCGGTGTCCCGTCGATGCGTGTGACTTCGATGTCGTAGAACCCGCTGCTCACGTGGCGCTCTCCTGACGCTGCCCGCAGCAGTAACGATACACCAACGACGCGGCCGCAGGCCCAGGCCTGCACCGATAGCGGTGCCTGGCGTATGCTCGTGCTGTGCAGATCATCGCGGTTACAAACATCAAGGGTGGAGTCGGCAAGACCACCACCGCAGTCAACCTGGCATATCTTTCCGCGGCCGCCGGCGCCGCAACGCTCCTGTGGGACCTCGACCCGCAGGGCGCAGCAACCTACGCCTTGCGCGGGGATGCGCAGGAACACGCCTCGGCGAAGCGGCTGCTTGCGGGGAAGGTGCAGCTGGAGGAACTCATCCTCGCGACCGATTACCCGCGGCTCGATCTGCTGGCAGCGGATTTCTCCTATCGCAACTTCGCGGTGCACCTCGCCGCGCGCTCCCATCCCACCGGGCGGCTGGTGAAGATGATCCGGCCGCTGAGCGAGATCTACACGCGGCTGTTCCTCGACTGCCCGGCGGGCATCTCGCTGCTCTCGGAGAACGTGCTGCGGGCGGCGGACCTGGTGATCGTGCCGCTCGTGCCGACACCGCTCTCGCTGCGCATGCTCGAGCAGCTGTACGAGTTCATCGCGCGCGAAGGCTGGACCGATCTCCGGTTGCTGCCGTTCTTCTCGCTCGTCGACCGCCGCCGCTCGCTGCACCTGGAAGTCATCGCTCAGGCACGGGCGCGGTTTCCGCAGATCCTCGCAACCGAAGTGCCGTACTGGAGCGAGATCGAGCGCATGAGTGTACGCCGCGCGCCGCTCCCGGCGAGCTCACCACGCGGTGCCGCGGCACTGATCTACTCGCGGCTGTGGGCCGAGGTCCGTGCGATGGACGCTGCACCGCAGGTGGGCGCAGGCGGTGTCGCCGCGCCCATCGGGAGTGTCTTCGGGCCGGCCAGCGTCTCCGGTGAGCTCGAGGTCTACGGGCTCAAGCCCGAGTGAACGTCGTCTCTGCCCGCTGTCGCCGCTGCCGGGGCGGCGGAGTTGGCCGGCATGATGTCCTCTACCGCGTAGCCGGCCGCGATCCAGGCATCGAGCCCGCCACGCAGCGGCCGCACCTGCCGGAATCCCTGGCTGATCAGCAGGCGTGCGGCCTGCGCCGCGGAGGCTTCGTTGGGGCAGTTGCAGTAGAGGATGATCTCGCGATCGCGTGGCAGGCTGCGCCCGTGCCGTTCGACCTCCTGCACGGGCAGTTGCAGCGCCCCCGGAATTCGTCGCGCCTCGAGCCCGAGGGCGGTCGGTGAACGCACATCGACGATCACCGGCGCCGACTCGCCCTGCATCTGCTCGTAGAGCTCATCGACATTGATGCGGGCCATGTCGAGCAGCGCGTAAAAGCGCCGTCGCTCCCACCACTTGAATGCGATGTAGGCACCGAGCAGCACCAGCAGGATGACGATGACCGTGCCGCCGATTCCGGCGAGGCGCGGCAGCAGCTGCGCGATCTGGGATTTCAACAGCAGACCGGCGACCAGTGCCGTGCCGACCCACAGCACCGCGCCCGCGGCGCTGAAGAGCGCGAAGCGCGTGAAGTCCATGCGTGTCGCTCCGGCGAGTGGCGGCGCGATCATCGACAGGCCGGGAATGAATTTCGCAAACACGAGGGCGCGCGGACCCCAGCGCTCGAAGCTCGACTGTGTCTGACTGACACAGGTGTCGGGGGTGAGGGAGATGCGGCACAGGAGCTTCATGACCCGCACCCCGTACGCCCGTCCTGCCAGGTACCACGTGCCGTCACCAATGAAGCAGGCCGCGACCGCGAGCGCGCCCACCGCGAGCGGCGGCAGCTGACCGTTCGCGGCGAGCGCTCCGGCCACGACCAGCGTGGGGACTGCGGGCAGGGGGAGACCGAGCTGCTCGAGCAGCACGTTGAGGAATATCAGGCTGAGGCCAAAGGGTGCGCGCACGGGCCGATCTTGCGCCGCTTGCGGCCCGGCGAACAGGTGGGCCGGCAACGGGACAGGGCGTCAGCCGGCGTAGGGATACTTGGTGAAAATGGCAGCGACCGCCGAATCGATGCGCTTTTGCGCTTCAGGTCCGCTCACCCCGAAGAGGCTCTGCTGCGTCGAGGCGTGCCACAGCGGCTCGCCCGTCCGGGCGTCGTACAGATCGACCGCAATGATGCCTTCGGGATAGGTGTAAGGGCCGGGCCAGCCCCATGCGTAGGGATAGTTCCACGCCCACCCGTACGGATAGGGGTAGCCGCCGCTCACCACGTAATAGCTGCCTATCCCATAACCAACCAGGCAATCCGCATTTGCCGGTCCCGGCTGAATCCTGCCGCCAAGGTGAGCCGCAATGGCAGCGCGCAGGCGACTCTCGTTCACCGGATTGGCGATGGTGCTGCGGAGCGGACTGTTGCTGCGAAACTCACCGGCCCAGGCGAAGGTGCCGCAGTGCACGCGGCCCACGAGAGCCGTGTTCACATCCGACTTGACGTACGGTGCGCATGCCACGAGGGTCACCGCGGCGAACGATACGGTAACTGCCAGAGGCAACAGACGCTTCATACGCTTCGAACCCTCGAGCACCGGGCGCAACTCCACTGCGCATCCTAACGCAGGCGCCGTTGCGACGTTGACCAGGCTCAGAAGGGATCTCCCAGCACCAGGCGCCACCCAGAGAGGACGCCCGCCTCGCGATAGCCGAATCCCAGTCGTGGCAACGAAATACCCCAGATCTGCCAGGGTGGATCCGGGCCGAACATCAGCCCGACTTCATACTGGAACGTGCGGGGGCTGATACCCGAGTTGGCACCCGCAGGCGCGTTCAAGTAGACATCGGTGATCGCATAGGGCGCGACCTGCGCCTCGTGCGAGCGCGCATGCAGGTCAAAATTCCAGCGCAGCTCCACGCTGTTGCGCAGCCGGGTGAAGGACTGATAGGGATTGTCGTGGTAGTGGGCCGCGGCGTAGTTGAGCTCGGAGCGCCACAGGTCGGCACTGTGTAGCACATAGAAGCGGTAGTCACTACGCAGCCCGGCGCCGTAGATCAGCGCGTTCACCTCGGCAGAGGAGGCGAGCGTGCCGCCCGCCTTGACGTAGGGGTAAAGGTGCCAGAAATCGGTGAGCCAGTAGTCGAGCTCCACCCCCGGTTCGAAGCTCAGCGCGCCGATGGAGCTCGGCAGGTCCAGGTGCAACAGGTCTTTGGTATCGAAGTTGAAGAAGCCGACGGTGAAAGGAAAAATGAGCCGAATGCCGGGGCGGCCGCCGCGCGGCTCGGCGTTTCGCAGGATGTATCCCGGCTCGAAGGTGTAGACCGTGATAACGCTGCCGGAGATCTCGTAAACCCCCGAGCCGATCTCGCTCGCAAACGCGAAGTTGGCGTACTGGGTGTCGGCGCTACCGTAAGGGGCCGGGCTCGCCGCGCAGGTGTCGCCGGCACGCACGAGCGCGCATACGCACAACCATGTGGCCGTCAATGCTCGCACGGTGCCTTCCGGATGTGCCGAGTCTAACAGAGACCCGTGCACCGCCCGTGCCCGCCGATTCCAACACCGCGCCGGGGGTCGCGCGACCCCGCGATGCGCACCGGCAGCGACTGAGGATCGTCAGCCGCGCACTGAATCGCGGGCGCGCTGCACCAGTGCGCGTGCGCAACCGAGCGAGACGAGCGCAAGCAGCGTGAGCCCATCGAGGCCGCCGCCACCGCCGCCGCCACCGCCGCCAGCGGCAGCAGCAGCGGCCGCGATGGTGAGCGACAGATTGGCGCTCTTGCTCTGCGCCGATTTCTCCGAGTCGGTCACCTGGACGGTGAGCGCCGTCATGGACGTCGCGGCCGTCGGAGTTCCGCTGATGGTACCGGTCGAGGCGTTGAGCGACAGACCCGCCGGCAACGCGCCGCTGGTGATCGACCAGGTGTAGGGTGCGATGCCACCGGTGGCGGCGAGGGTAGTGCTGTAAGCCGTCCCGACCTGTCCGTTGGGCAGCGAGCTGCTCGTGATATTGAGCGCAGGTACCGCCTGGACCATCAGATTCACGGCACTGGTGTGCGGGCCGGCGGCGCTCTGGCAGCTGAGCGTATACGTGTAGGTTCGGATCGCGGCCGGGGTCACGACCTGACTGCCACCCGTGGGCGAGGGGTTGCCGCTCCAGTCGTTCGTGGCCATGCAGGAGGTCGAGTTCACGGCAAGCCAGCTCAAGGTGCTCGACTGACTCAGGTAGATCGTGCTCGGGGTGAGCTTCAGCACCGGAGGCCCGGCGGGCAGCGATGACATCGCGGCATCCGCCTGGATGAAGCCGTATCCCGACAGATAGTCCGGAGAGGGGCTGCCCATCGGCAGTGACGTCGACTGCAGTGCAGAATAGATATCGAGGGGGGTGAGCGTGGGATTCGCCTGGCGCATGAGTGCCGCCACGGCGGCGACGTGCGGTGTCGCCGCGGAGGTGCCGAAGAAATTGTTGTATGCCGCTTCATTCAGACACTGCGCCACGGTGGAGGTGTCGTTGAACCCGCTGTCCTTCAGTGGGAAACCAAAGAACGACGTGTTGACCCCATCCGGGCCAACGAAGTCAGGCTTCTGGCGAACCACTGGTACTGCCAAACGCTTGCCGGAGGTGTCGAACAGGATCGGATCGCCGCCCGCCGAGGAGTAGGGCTCGAGGACGGCGACCGCATCCGTGCCGCAGCGGGGTGTCTGCGCAAAGAACGACGCGCCGACCGCCGCGGCGCCCTTAGCACCGGGATGCCCCTGCAAGGTGGGGCTCTTGGTTGCGTAGGATGTGATCACGCTGCCGGCGCCATCGTCCGCCACCACCACCTTGATCCGACCGGGAGGGACACTGCCGTTCTTGAGCCCAATGGTCAGTTGCACCGTCTGGTTCTTCGGGGTGTAGGCGTTGTTAGTGGCAGGGTTGCCGAGTATCAACACCTGCACCGGATCGACACCCGGCGCGTTGAGGCCGGTGCAGGTTTCCATCTGCAGATCGAGACTCATCACCACGTCGGGGGCTTGGGTGCCGGTGCCGCTGACGCACACGTCGATCTGGCTGCTGGCACCGGGGCCGCCGCCGGTGAGATAGGGGTCGTCCCACTCCACGACCAGCGCAATGAACTCGCCGGGGTACAGCCCGCCGTTTGTGCCGGTGGGAAGACTGATCGGCAAAGAGGTCTGGGTGTTGGTCGTACCGAAAATCAGCGCCGTCTCGCCGGATCTCGCACCGTTCGCGGTCCAGCTCGGCGTCGTGTTCTCGTACGAAAGCTGCCCGTTGTTGCCTGCGGCGGAGAAGTAGGCAACGCCCTTGGCATAAGCGGCATCGATCGCCTGCGCGATGATGCCATCCTGAAAGAAGGGCTCGTCGTAGTAGCCGAGATCGTCCGCGATCACGGTGGCGCCGGCGGCGGCGAGCGCACCGATGCCGTTGGCGAAGTCCGCCTCGGAGTCGGCGCCGGTGTAGAAGGCGAGTGCGGCGCCGGGTGCAACATCGTGGACGATCTGCATCATCGCCCGGCCTTCGTCGGCGAACGGCGGGAAGTACTGCGGCCCGTAATTCATGCAGATGGGTATCGTTGGGGGGAACGCTCCCCCTTCCTCCAGCACATTGACGCTCGCCGGGAGATAGCCGTTGCTTTCATCGAAACTGGCATCGTCCGTGGCGAAGCCGAAGGGTGCATAGCCTTGGTAGCCGCTCGCCGGCACCCCGCTGCCCGGCTGCTCGTAAACGGCATAGCAGTTGAAGCTGTCCGAAAGGATGCCCACGGTCACCCCGGCGCCGTTCAGCCCGGTGTTGTTCGCGCGCAGTACATCACTGCGCTGCGCGAAGTCGCCCTGCGAGGTCACGGCAGCCCGCGCATGCGGCATCGAAGCGTGCATGAAGGCCAGTTGGCCGAGTGCGGCGGCAGTGCCGATCTGATCCACCGGCAGCCAGCCGCCGACATCGTTGCTGAAGACCACGGCGTGTTGCATGCCGAGGCCGATGAGCTCCTCCTTCAGCCGGACCGGGTCTCCGCGTGTGACGGCATCGACGGCCACGAGCGGTAGAGCGCCGCTGGCGCCGTGCACGAAGCGCGCGGCCGGGCTCAGGGAATGCAGGTCCTCGAGGGCGTGGTCACTGCGCACCCGACCGAGGTGCCGGGAGAGGTCGGCGAGCGCCGCATCGAGCTTGGCGGCCCTGGGGCTGCTCCGCTGCTCGGCGCTGCGACCGCCAAAAGCCATCAACTGAGCGCCCTCCGGGGCCCGCGCGGGTTGCTGGTGCCGTGCAGGCACCACCGAGTCGGCCGAAGAGGTGGCGAGGACCGCCAGCAAGGCGAGGGCGCTCGCCGCGAACGGACCGTATTTCATCCGAGTCATTCCTGCCCCTTGAATTTATGTCGAACGGGCCTCGAGCCGCGAGGGCCGAGCCTACGCCCAGGGCACACTCTACTGGTTTGCAGGGCGGAGTGGCGACCGGGAGGCGACGAGCGGCAGTGATCGAGCCCACATTTCGATCGCAAAGCGCCGCGGCTGCGAGACTCCACCTCGATGCTTGTTGTTAAGCCATGTGGGGTGGCGGCTGCGATGCCGCGTTCCCCTTCGACCTCCGGCCCGTTCGCCTTTTGGCGACACCGGGGCGTTATATGACCAGCGTCATGCGGCTGCAGTTCCCGCTAGCTCGCACACCCGGCTTTGACCGGTAGTCTGCGGCGCTGGCGCAACGCGTAGATCCCGATACCCATCCAGATGACGTTCATGGCGGCCGACGGGAGTGCCCCATTCCAGCCGCTGTTCACGACGAAGCCGGCCGCTCCGAGGATATTCATGAGCTGATAAGTGAGCGATTCGGCTCGCAGCCTGCCGGTGGAGAGCAGAGCGTACGCGCCAAGTATCAGGGCCGCACCGATCCAGCCGATCACTTCAACGGCAACTTTCATAGGCGCCTTCAGGGTTACGCAGCGGTAGCTGCCGGGCTCGGACGTGCATGAACCCGGAGCGAGCTGCTGCCATAAGTGTTCTTCCGTGCAGTCCGGCCGTAGCCGACGCGAGTATAGCCGTACACGTTGGGGCCACGCGTGGACGCGCGGCGCGGCTGCGAGGCTTACGCTGTTCGACGCCGCAAACGACGTCAGGACGATGGCGTCACTTGCGATCGAACACCAGTGTCGAGCTCACCACCTCGCCCTTGGCGTTGGTCGATCTCGTGACGAGCGTCAGGGTCTTCCCATCCTTCGACACGGTACGCGTAGTGGTGCCGACGACCTTGCCCGACTTCTTCTGCGTGAGTTCCACGGTGTTGGTAGCCACGCGCTTGGCACTCACCGTGTCGTAGTCGGGCGAACCCGTCAAGGGATAGTCCTTAGCGTCGTATTTATAGGTCGTCTCCGCGCTCATTTCCCTGCCCTCGGCGGTGACGCGCTTCATGGAGAACTTGATGCCGTTTTCGACGGGCGCATAGGTACGCGTATCACTCCGCGGCAGCGCGGCGCCGGTCGACTTGGCGACATTGAGTGTCCAGCTGCCGAGCACCGGATCCGGTCCGCGCTCTGCGAAGGCGATCGATGAGACGCTGAGGAGCGCGCCGAGAAGCAGAGTGGCAAGTGATGTTCTCATGGACTTCTCCCTAGGCCGCGATGGGCTCGATCAGCTCAGGTCCGTTGTTGCGCACCGAGTTGACGCGCGTGCTGACCGGGTGCGCGACCATGAGTTCCGCCGGATAGGGGGCGAGGACCGCGCGCGCCTGCGCCGGCGTGCCCTTCAGCCATACCTCGTGGTCTTCGCGACGCAGGATGGCCGGCATGCGGCGTGGATGGTTGCCGCCGTTGTGGATGTCCGCCATCAGTGCGTTGGCAGGCATGGTGATATGCGCACAACTCTCGATGACTGCGCCATCATCGCGCACGCTCCACTCCCACAGCCCCGCGAATCCGAACAACTCCTGGTCGGCGAGTGTGACCAGAAACGGTGACTTGCGTCCCTGCGCGTCGAAGTGCCACTCGTAGAAGCCGGAGGCGGGCTGGATACAGCGCTGCGCACTCTTCCATGCATGGCGGAAGGAGGCAGCTGTCTCGAAGGTCTCGATGCGTGCGTTGATGGTGCTGAATTTCCCCGGCCGGCCTTGCGCGAAGGAGGGGATCAGCCCCCAGCGCACCATGGCGGCCGTGGGAGCGCCGTTCTGCATGCGCATGACCGGTACCTGCTGGGTCGGCGCAATGTTGTAGGAGGCCGTGACCCAGGCAGGGGGCCCGTGCAGGTTCCATTCCCGCAGATACTTATCCTGCATTCGCAGGATGTAGCGACCGCACATAGCGAATACTCCCGCTGCAGTGGGTTGGCGTGGACTTCAGGCTGCCGAGCGCTCGAGCGTCGCTCGTCTCAGCTGCACTCGGCTCTCATCGGGCAGCGCGTCATCGATCGCCATGCAGATCTCGGCGATGTCGTCGCGAATCCGTTCGTCTTCGCCTTCGAAGAGGTGACGGCCGAGCACGGCACGTGCACGAGTGAGCAACGCGAGCAATTCATCGTGTGACATTGATTTCCCCAAAGACGGAGGCGTGGTCTTTGGAGCTTGAGGATACTATATCTTGTGGCGGCGGAGGGCGAAGAAGCACCAGCCATGGTAGCCCTGATCCACGGGCGCTTAGTTTTCAGAAACTTACAGCGCTTACTGCGGGACGAATATCGCGATACCGTGCGCCGCCTTGTTGTAGATGCCGAATGAGCCCCCGACACCGACCCCGGTCGAGCTGCTCGGCCCGTAGCTCGAGCTGCCCACCCCGGTGCCGATCGACCCGGATTGCTGATCCTGCACGCCCTGCAGAAGCACGCCGTTGGCGCCGAGCTTGGCCGCTTCCTCCTTCAGGCGCGCCATGGCCTTGTCCATATTCTGTTGACTCGTGAGCGCGAACGAGCCCTGGCTGCTGGCATCGAGCGTGGCGATCTGCTCGTACTGCTCCGGCGGCTGCAGGTAGATACGCACGCTCTCAGGCGAGATCGGCGGATGAGCGGTTCCGATCATGACGTGCGAGGAGGTCGAACAGCCCAGCAGAACGAGTGCTAGAGCGCCTGCTGAGCTCTGGCGAAGCGCGTGTGGAATGAAGCGCATGGCGCGATCTCCCGTGAGGTGACCCCTGCGCATACTACCGCTCGGCGGCGTGCGGGTTTACTTATCGCGCCGTGGGCTCCAGAGGCTCGCGGAAGTCAGCCAGCAGAACAGCAGGACCGCTAGCACTGAGAGAGCAAGAAACAGGTATCCGAGCTCTGTTATGACCATGGATGTATCTCCGCTCGTTTGCGGGCACGGCTTGCTCGAAGTTGGAGTTTGTCGCGACTGCCGGCGCAGGTCCGCGCGGCCGGTCACGGGAGAAGAATTTGCACCGTGCTTGCAACGCTCGCCACCCGCCTTTTTCGCGAGCGCCACAGGTGACTTCACTTAACGCTCGCTGCGAACTGCGCTCCTGTATCCTGCCGCGAGGGGATGTTATGAAGCCAGCTGCCGCGGCACTGCTCACGGACCTGTACCAGTTGACCATGGCGCAGGCTTACTTCGACCTGGATATGCACGAGAGCGCCGTGTTCGAGCTCTTCGTGCGCCGGCTACCCCCCACGCGGTGTTTCCTGCTGGCCGCCGGCCTCGAGCAAGCGCTCGAGTACGTCGAGAGCCTGCGGTTCACTGCGGATGAGTTGGCATTCCTCTCTGAGGTCGGTCTGTTCCGCAGCGATTTCCTCGATTACCTCGGCGGCATGCGCTTCACCGGTGCGCTGCATGCGATGCCCGAGGGCACGCCCTTCTTCGCCGATGAGCCCATCGTGCGGGTGACGGGCCCCATTCTCGAAGCGCAACTGCTCGAGAGCCGGTTGCTCAACATCGTGCATTTCCAGACGACGATTGCCAGCAAGGCTGCGCGCTGCGTCATCGCTGCGCGCGGCAGGCAACTGCTGGATTTCGGCATGCGACGCGCGCACGAGGCTGATGCTGCCCTGCTCGCAGCACGCGCGGCGTACCTCGCCGGCTTCGATGCGACCGCAACGGTAGAGGCTGGACGGCGCTTTGGCATCCCCCTCTCGGGGACCCTCGCACACTCGTTCATCGAAGCGCACGATGGCGAGGAGCAGGCGTTCCGCGATTTTGTGTTGAGCTCCCTTCAGCCCACCACGCTCCTCATCGATACCTACGACAGCGCGCGCGCCCTGCAGCGGGTGGTCGCGCTGGCGAAGGAGTTCGCGCAGCGCGGAAATGAGCAGGGCATCCGTGCAGTGCGCATCGACAGCGGGGATCTGGCGGAGCAGGCGCGCATGGCGCGTGCGGCACTGGACACGCACGGCTGTGGGGACATCAGGATCGTACTCAGCGGCAATCTCGATGAGCGGGTCATCGATGAACTCGTGAGCGGCGGAGTCCCGGTGGACGCGTTCGGTGTGGGCACTGCACTCGCGGTGTCCGCCGATGCACCCGCGCTCGATGTGGTCTACAAGCTGCAGCAGTACGCGGCCAAGCCGCGCCGCAAGCGCTCGACCGGCAAAGCCACCTGGCCGGGACCCAAGCAGGTGTTTCGCGAGCGTGCGCCATCGGGCGAGTACCGGTCCGATCGCATCGTGCGGGATGGTGAGCCGGCGACCGGCGAGCCGCTGCTAACAGAGGTCATGCGCGCAGGTCGGCGCACCCTCCAGTCACCCACATTGAGTTCCATCCGCGAGCACTGCCGCAGCGAGCTGCGCGCGCTGCCGGGCCGCCTGCGTGCGCTCAGCGGTGCCGATGCCTCGTTCCCCGTGTCGATCTCCGACGCGCTGCGGACCTTGGCGCGCAGCGCCGATGCACTCGAGAGCTCACGTTGAGAGACCTGGATCGTCCAGTCTGGGCCAGCCTCAGCACGACCCATGCGGGGTTGTCGACCGGCGATGCGCTCGCGCGGCGCTACCTGCGGGAGGTGAGTCCGTTCGCCTCTGCGCGTGACGACACGGCGCCGGCACTCGCGGCACTGGCCACACTCGTGCAACCGGGCGAGCAGGCGTATCTGCTGCAGGTCCCCGAGATCGTGGTTCCACCGGGAATTCGCGCCATGAGCCCGGGCAAGGGTGTCCAGATGATCGCGGTGCGCAGCGTCGGGTGGGGAGGCACGCACGAAGACATCCAGGAGCTTGCGGACACCGATGCCGCGGAAATGCTGGCACTGGCGAGGCTCACCCAGCCGGGACCTTTTCTCACCCGCACCCATACCATGGGCCGGTTCATCGGGATTCGCATAGGCGGGCGGCTGGCAGCGATGGCCGGGGAGCGCTTCCGGTTCCCAGGCTACACGGAGGTCAGCGCGGTCTGCACGCATCCTGACTTTCGCGGCCGGGGACTGGCACGCAGGCTTTCGGCCGCTGTTGCAGCCGCCATCGAGGCGCGCGGCGAGCGGCCATTCCTGCACGCCTGGCGGACGAATCGCGCCGCCATCTCGCTCTACGAGTCGCTCGGCTTCGAGTTACGCACCGAGGTCAACGTAGCGGTGCTCGAACGGCACGGGACGGACCTGGAAGCGAGCGTCACGGGCACGGGCTCGAGGTAGAACCCGTATTGGGCAAGACACAGGCGCAGGAACGTCCTCGCATCGTATCCGGCGTGTCGCAAGAGCGAACGATGCGTCGACCACACGACGCATGCGGTAGCGGCGAAGAATGCGCGATGCGTCAGGTGGATCAGCCCGCGCATCCACTGCGGCCGAGCGCCGCGCAGGGCGAGCAGGAATTCGGACTCGAACGCCACGTGCACGAGCTCATCGGCAACGAGCGTGCGGCAGAGCACCCTCAACCGCTGACACCCCGTCGCCGACCCCAATACACGGTAGTAGACATTGCCGATCAGCTCCGCCGTGATGAGTACGCACAGATAGAGCTCTAGGCCCGCTAGCCGTCGCAGCCGGCGGAACACCTGGTCGGTCCAGTGCCTGCTCCTGAGCGGAATCCGGTGATCCTCCATGAACGCGCGCAGCAACGCTGCATGACGCTGCTCCTCGCGAATGAACAACTCCACGATCCGCACCAGTGCGGGACTCTCGTGCGCCCGTGCAAACCGCTCCGCCGCCTGCAACAGGGTGCCTCCTTGCGACTGCTCGCCGAGCTGGAAGGTCGCAATGGAGCTCGCAATGAGGCGCCGCTCCTCCTGCCTGAGGACATCGGCGAGCTCCGCAGGCAGACAGCGCGGATGCTCGGCGTGGTACTCGAAGTGATTCAGCCAGATCCTGAGATCATCCGGAGACATGACGCCACCTCCTGCCTTTTGGCAGGGAGTAGTGTGGCCGCCGATTCGGTGCCAGCCGTGGCGGGATTCTGGCGGATTGTGGCGGCAGGCCTATTGATGCGCGCGCGCCGATCGCAGCATCGAGACTGCCGCGTACAGGATCACCACGATGACCAGCCAGCGCATCAGTGCCAGGTGCTCGCCGATGGTCTTGATGAGCGGAAATGCGAGCAACGTGCCGGCGAGGCCCCCGAGCGTGAGCCCCACGGCGACACCGTGCGCAAAGCGCCCCGAACGCAGGAATCCGAGCGAGGCGACCGGAATCAGCACACCGTCGCTGCCGATCATGATCGGATACGCCGCGATCGGGTGCATGCCGAGAAGTCCGAGCAGCACCATGCTCGGCGCATAGTTGCCGATACCGATCCACATCAGGGCGCCGAATGCGAAGTTCGCGAGCACGGCGATGACGAAGCGCCAGCCGCTGAGCCCCATGGCGGTGCCTGATGGCGGCAGCACGCCGAACGCTGTCATGGCGAAGAATACGGCGGCAATGATCAGCGCCACGCCCATGAACAGCTGGATACGCCGGCGCGGCAGCCGGCTGACGACACCGGCACCCATCCAGGCGCCGGCGCCGGCGCTGATCACCATGCTGGCGAGCAACGCCGGCTCGACCGGGATGGCGCCGAAGAAGAGCAGGGAACCGACGAAGGCCGGCAGCGTACTGCCGACGTTGAGCGTGCCCGGGATCAGCTCATCGGCCGGCCTGCCCCGCAGCTTGAACAGCGCAGTGATCTGCGCATAGGACCCGATCCCCAGGGTGTCGAGAAAGTTGGTTACTGCGCCGATGACCCCATCGGCCCAGCTGGCGCGCTCGCGCAGCTGACGCCGGCGTGCAACGGCAACCCACGCCAGCATCGCCATGACGTTCACCAGCACCAGCACCGTGTAAAGGACTACCTGGGGAGTCGTCATGCAGCCTGCGTGCGATAATTCCCGTCAACAATGTACAAAGCCAACCCACTGCTCGTCATCTCGTTCCTCTTTCTCGCCATCGTCGCGTGGCTCATCGTGCGCGCGTTGCGGCAGAACGCCGTGATCGTGCGGGTGGGCGCGCTCGCGGTGCCCGCCGACGCCGTGCTTCCCTCGCTCACGGTAATCGTTCCGGCGCGAAACGAAAGCGCCAACATCGGCCCGTGCCTGAGCTCGCTGCTCGCGCAGCAGTATCCTGCCGGGCGGCTGCGCTTCGTCGTGATCGACGATGACTCGCAGGATGCTACCGCGGTAATAGTGAGCTCGGTGGCGGCGGGTGATTCGCGTCTCACGCTCCTTTCCGCGCCACCCCTGCCGGCGTGCTGGAAGGGTAAAGCGCACGCCTGCTGGTACGCGGCGCAATCGATGCCGGCCGATAGCGAGTGGCTGTGCTTTCTCGATGCCGACATGCGCGCGCACCCGCTGGCGCTCGCCACCGCCGTGCAGGTCGCTCAGGCAGGCGCGCTCGACCTGCTTTCGCTCGCGCCCCGGCACGAGCTCGGTAGCGTCGCGGAAAGACTGATCATTCCGTGCGGGCTCTATGTTCTGGGCTTTTCGATCGACCATGCGCGGGTTCAGGCGCCTGAAAGCGCGGAGGCGCTGTGCACGGGACAATTCATGCTGGTGCGCCGGCGGGCGTACGACCAAGTCGGAGGTTATGCGATGGTGCGCGACTCCATTTCCGAGGATCTGGAGTTCGCACGGCTGTTCAAGCGCAACGGTCTCAAGGTACGTCTCGAGGACGGGAGCGCCGTGCTGGTGACGCGCATGTACACCGGTTGGGGCACGCTCTGGCCCGGATTCGCCAAGAATCTCGTCGACATGCTGGGCGGCAGCTGGCGCACACTGCTCACCGCCGTGAGCGCGATTGTCCTGTCATGGTGCGCGGTGCTGTTGCCACTCATCGATGCGGCTGCCTGCCACGGCGGGACTCACGGAGCCTGTGTCGCCCTGCTGCCGGCGCTGCTTGGCTCCGGAGCTGCGTTTGGCCTGCACCTGGCCGGCGCGCGGCACTTCGGTATCCCATGGTGGTACGGGCTCAGCTTTCCCCTGGGATACACGGCAGGCGCACTCATCGCGCTCGATAGCATCCGCCGGCGGCTGGTCCACCGGGTCGAGTGGAAGGGACGCACCTACGCATGAGTGTCCCGCAGCCCGGACCCAACCGTGAACCCACGCGCGAGCGCGCGCGCTGGACCGTCGTTACCCCGGCACGATCGCTCGTGCCCCTGGTGTTGGCTGTCGGTGCGGTGGGGCTGGTGCTGCATCTCTTGCAGGGGATCCTACTGCCGTTCGTGATCGCAGCCGTTACGGCGTATGTCTGCGCACCGCTCATCGACTGGGTGATGGCCCGCACACGGCTGCCTCGCTGGCCGGTGGCGCTCTGCGTGCTCGCTCTGCTCATGGGAGCTGCGGCGCTGCTGGTCCTGCTTGGACTGCCTGTGCTCCTCGGCCAGGCCCAGAGCCTCGTGACTGATCTGCACGGTGCGGTTGCCGATCTGATGCGCGCCCTGATCGGCAAGCACTCCGTCCACGTGCTCGGCTCGACCCTGGACGCAGAGCGCGTGAGCGATCAGATCGTCGGCGCCCTGCAGCACTGGACGAACGGCGGACAGCTGCTCACCGTGATCGGCTGGGGCGCTGCAGCGGCCTTCGGCTTCATGCTCGTGTGGGTGCTCATGGGGTATTTCCTCGTCGATGCGCCTGCGATCGCATCGGGGCTGCGATGGCTCGTACCCCCGGGGCGGCGGGCACTTGCCGAGCAGGTGTGGCAGGAGCTCGATCCGATTCTGCGGCGCTACTTCGTCGGTGTCGCCGTGGTGGTGGCCTATGCAACCACCGCGGCGTATCTCGGGTTGGAGCTGTTGCTCGGGTTGCATCACGCGCTCGCCCTCGCGCTGCTCACCGGCGTGCTCGAGGTCATCCCGGTGATCGGTCCGCTGGCGGCGGCCGTGGTGGCCGGGCTCGTGGCGGTGGAACAGGCCGCGACCGCGCGGGACATCTGGGCTTACGTTGGCTACGCGGTCGTGCTGCGGCTGTCGATCGACCAGCTGGTTGGCCCCATCGTGCTCGGCAACGCGGCGCGCCTGCATCCAGTCGTGGTGATCTTCTGCTTCCTCGCTGGCGGAGCGCTGTTCGGTATCGTGGGCATGATTCTCGCAGTGCCGGCCGCGCTGCTCATCAAGATGAGCTTGTCGGTACTCTACCGCGACCGGGCGGCAGCCTGAGTTTGAGCTCGCCTCGAGGGCTGACGGTGACCCCTCTGCTCAGCGGGAAGAGCATAGGCACGCGGCGCCGGTACTCTTCGTACTCCGGGTGAGCCGCCACCAGGTCGCGCTCTTCGAGCCGGATCGCAATCAGGATGTACGTGCTCGTCGCGAGCGCGAACACCAGATGCGCGACCGTCATGGTCGGTGCGGCCCAGAATGCGCACAGCCAGCCGATGTACAGCGGATGACGCACGTGGCGGTACAGCACAGGCGTACGGAAGGGTAGGGGTTGGTACGGCTTGCCGGTCAGCTGCAACCACACCTGGCGCAGACCGAACAGCTCGAAGTGATTGAGCAGAAAGGTGGAGAAGAGCAGCAGGCCCCAGCCGGAGGCATAGGCGCCGTAGAGGAGCGCACGGGCTGCAGGCGACTCGGCTTTCCAGACGACCGAGCCGATGGGCTGCCAGAAGACAACCACGGCGATAAGCGCCAGGCACGAGAACAACATGTAGGTGCTCCGCTCGGCCGCGGCCGGCACGATACGGGTCCACCAGCGCTTGAACGCTGGGCGCGCCATGACGCTGTGCTGCAGCGCGAAGAGCGTGAGCAGTGCCAGATCGACGAGCAACGCTTGGAGCAGCGGTGCCGCGCGGGCGGAGTCGAGCGACTTCTCCAGCCAGAGGTCACCTGCGAATGCGAAGACGTACACGAAGGTAACCAGGGAAAGAACGTAGCAGAGCACGCCGTAGAGGAAGATGGCCGAGCGCTTCATAGATGCAAGTCTCCAAGGTTGCCAAGCGCCTTCAGAATCGCGCTGAGGTTGAAGTACGTATCGAGCATGAGCAGCAGCCCCACCGCGGCCAACCCCGCGAGTGGGGCGATGAGCGGTCGGCTAAAGAGGAACATAGGCACTCCTTTCATGGACGCGCATTCGTGGTCAGTTACCGCAGCAAGCGTGGCTGAGTTGCGATCCGCGCAATACGGGAGGAATGTCCTGATGTCGAACCGAAGCGCGGTAGCAGCGGGTGCTGTTTGTCCCTGCGTGCGGCGACAGCAGTGGGCAGGGCAGACCTGCCGGGCTAGACTTCGCTGCCAGGGAGCCGTTGGGGAATGACCCAGTCGATCCGCTATCTCAAGACTCGTGATCGCGTTAGGCTCGCCTGGGCGTCATTGGGTGCAGGACCGCCGCTCGTGAAGGCGGCCAACTGGCTCTCTCATCTCACCTATGACCTCGAGAGCCCGATCTGGCGCCACTGGATCGAATTCCTGGGCGATCACTACCGGCTGATCCGCTATGACGAGCGCGGCTCGGGTATGAGCGACTGGGAGGTCGACGATCTCTCGCAGGACCGCTGGGCGGATGATCTCGAGGCAGTCATCGAAGCGAGTGATCCGGGCGAGCAGTTCACACTGCTCGGCATCTCGCAGGGCGCGGCGGTCGCGGTCATGTATGCCGTGCGACACCCGGAGCGCGTCTCGCGGCTCATTCTCTACGGCGGGTACGGGCGCGGCTGGGCGCACCGGCCCGATCTGGATGGCTACCGTCGTTACCGCGCCATCGTCGATCTCGCGCAGCTGGGCTGGGGAAAGGACAACCCCGCCTTCCGGCAGCTGTTCACCGCGCAGTTCGTGCCCGGCGCCAATGCTGAGCAGATCGACTGGTTCAACGATCTGTGCCAGCGGACCACCACGCCGGAGATCGCCGCCCGACTGCTCACGGCGCGAGGCGAGCTCGATGTGCGCGATCTGCTGCCCCGCGTGCGTACACCGACCCTGGTACTGCACGCGCGGCACGACGAGATCGTGCCGTTCGAGGCCGGCAAGCGCATGGCGGCGGAGATTGCCAACGCGGAGTTCGTGCCGCTCGAGTCGCGCAATCACATCCTGCTATCGCAGGAGCCCGCCTGGGCGCGCTTCAGGGACGCGGTGCTGGAGTTCACCGGCCGTCCGCGCGGCGGCGACGTCGAAGATCCGCTGCTGGGCAGCCTGTCGCCGCGCGAGCGGGAGATTCTCGCGGCGGTCGTCGCCGGCAGAAACAACAGCGAGATCGGCGCCGCCTTGTTCGTGAGCGAGAAGACGGTGCGCAATTCGCTGACGCGCATCTTCGAGAAACTCGGCGTGCGCACCCGTACGCAGGCGGCGGTGCTGGCGCGTGACCTGGGTTTCGTGCCGCCCCGGGAGGGCTAGCCAGACTCTTCGCCGGACAATCACCTTCAGGCGGCTGATCGGCCACCAACGAGTTTGGCCCAGGTGGTTCCACCGCGGTTGACCGCGGCGCGCTGATCGACCACGGCACGGTCGAGGTCATGCTGGCGCCGCGGGGACTGCATGGCACGAAGGTCCGATTGTGCGTGCGGCCGGGAAACCATAGGTTCGCGCCGCATGAGCGGGCAGCCGGTCGCCTATCGGACAGCCGCGGCGGATGTGCTCGCTGCGCTCGCAAGTGATGCGCGCCGCGGCCTCACTCAGCAAGAGACGCAGGATCGGTTGGCACGCTATGGCCGCAACGAGCTTGCCGCCGAGAAGACCACGCCCGCGTGGCGCAGGTTTCTCGAGCAATTTCAGGATGTCCTCGTCGTCCTGTTGCTCATTGCAACGGCGATCTCGGCCAGCCTCTGGTTCATAGAGCGCGAATCGGCTCTTCCTTACGAGGCGATCGCGATCCTGGCGGTGCTGTTGCTCAACGCCCTCATGGGATATGTGCAGCAGTCGCGCGCACAGCAAGCCGTCGCGGCCTTGCAGCGCATGTCGGCGCCAAAGGCGAGCGTGGTTCGTGATGGTGAGCAGCAGAGCCTTACCGCGAGCGAACTGGTGCCAGGCGATGTCATCCTGGTCGAAGAGGGCAACACCGTTCCGGCAGATGCGCGCCTGCTGCAGTCAGTCGCGCTGCAGACCGCGGAGGCGGCTTTGACGGGTGAGAGCCTGCCGGTGACCAAGGACGTCGCCGAGATCGCGGAGGAAGTCCCGCTTGGCGACCAGAGCAACATGATCTTCAGCGGCACTTCCGTAACGTACGGCCATGGGCGCGCGGTGATCACGGCGACGGGCATGGACACGCAGATCGGGCGCATCGCGCAGATGCTCAACGAAACGGGACTCGAGACCACTCCGCTGCAACAGGAGCTTGCTCGGCTCGGCAAACTGCTGGGCATCATCGTCGTCGGCATCGCCGTGGTGATGATCGCAACGATCATCGTCGTCGAGAACGTGCACGGCCTGCCGGCCATCCTCGATGTGCTGATAGTCGGGGTGGCGCTCGCGGTGGCCGCGGTGCCGGAAGGCCTGCCGGCAGTCGTCACCGCGGTCCTCTCTCTTGGTGTACAGCGCATGGCGACGCGCAACGCCATCGTGCGTCATCTCGCGGCGGTCGAGACGCTCGGCTCGGCAAACGTGATTGCTTCGGACAAGACCGGCACGCTGACCAAGAACGAAATGACGGTGCGGACGATCATAACCGCGAGCGGTCGGGCCAATATCAGCGGTACCGGCTACGCGCCGCAAGGCGAGATCGTTGTTGAGGAGTTGGCAGCTGGCGACAGCTCCGGGGCGGCGAGCGACGGTGCCTTACGCACCGAGCTGCGACGGGCGCTTGCCGTGGGTGACCGCGCCAACAACGCCGTGTTGCAGGAGCGCGAGGGCTTGTGGAGCGTGCAAGGGGATCCGACCGAAGGCGCGCTCATCGTGGCGGCACGCAAAGCCGGTCTCGAGAGCGATGCGCTCGCGCGGCGCTTCCGACGCGTTGGCGAGGTCCCGTTCTCTTCCGACCGGAAGTTGATGACGACAACTCACACGGATGCCGACCAGGACCGGCTGCTTATCTTCACCAAGGGCGCGCCGGATGTGTTGCTGGAGCGCTGTTCGCACGAGTTGGTGGGGCCGGATGCCAGGCCGCTGGATGCGGCGCGCCGGGCAGAAATCCGCAACCACAATCAACAGCTGGCCGGCGAGGCGCTGCGCACGCTGGGCGTCGCTTACCGCTCTTTGCCACCAGGTGCTTCAGAGGGCCTCGAGGCAGATGAGCGCCTCGAACAGGACCTCACGTTCGCAGGACTCGTCGGCATGATCGACCCGCCGCGAGCCGAGGCGAAAGAGGCCGTGGCGCTGGCCGAGTCAGCCGGAATCCGCCCGATGATGATCACCGGAGATCACCCGGTCACTGCCGCGGTTATCGCGACGGAGCTGGGGATCAGCGATGGGCGCCAGGTACGGACGGGCGCGGAGCTGGAGAAAATGACCGACGAGGCCTTGCGTGGCACCGTCCAGGAAACCTCCGTGTATGCGCGGGTGAGTCCCAATCACAAGCTCCGACTAGTGCAGGCGCTGCAGCAGACCGGCGCAATCGTCGCCATGACTGGCGATGGCGTAAACGACGCCCCCGCTCTGAAGAGAGCGGACATCGGGGTGGCGATGGGTATCACCGGCACGGACGTCTCCCGACAGGCGGCGGACATAGTGCTGGCGGACGACAATTTCGCCACGATCGTGGCGGCCGTGGAAGAGGGCCGGGCGATCTTTGCCAACATTCGCAAATTCCTGCGCTACCTGCTGGCCTCGAACCTAGGCGAGGTCATGACGATGTTTTTTGGCGTGCTACTGGCGGAGCGGCTCGGACTGTCCGGAAGCGAGCCTGGTACGATTGCGCTGCCGCTGTTGCCGACGCAAATCCTGTGGATCAACCTGGTCACCGATGGCGGCCCGGCCCTCGCGCTCGGCGTCGAGCCGGCGGATCCGGATGTGATGAGGCAACCACCGCGTCCGCGCGGCGAGAACGTCATCAGCCGCTCGATGTGGGCCGAAATACTCCTCTGTGGCGCGATCATTGCAGCGGGCACGCTGCTCGTGCTCGACGCGAGCCTGCCCGGTGGCTTCATTGCGGGGCAGGGCGGTATTGCTCATGCGCAAACCATGGCATTCAACACGCTGGCATTTTTCTCCGTATTCATGGTGTTCAATGCACGTTCGCAAAGGCGCAGTGCGTTCGTGGGGCTCTTCTCCAACGGATGGCTGTGGGGCGCGGTGATGCTGTCTCTGGCTTTGCAGGTGCTCGTCATTTACGTCCCATTCATGCAGCAGGCGTTCTCGACCACGCCGCTGAGCGCGCGCGACTGGCTCATTTGCGCCGCCGTCGGCAGTACGGTGCTGTGGCTGCGGGAATTGAGCAAACTCGTCTACCGCAGAGCGGACGGACCGCGCGGCTGACTCCAGGCAATGGTGCCGCTGGCCCGCCATGACATGCATGCTGTCAGCTGACTGGAGGCTCGATCAATGAAGCCGATTCCGACCGGCACCCGGGGCAGCTATGCGCTACGCGTCGAGTCCCGCCATCTGGCGAACACGTTCAAGGACAGTATCCTGCCGCCGGTGTTCTCCACGCCGTACCTCGTCCTGATCATGGAGAACGCGGCACTCAACGCCGTCAAAAAGTATCTCGAGCACGACGAAAGCGCGGTCGGGACGCATGTCGACGTGCGCCATCTCATTGCGACGCCCGCTGGCCGCGAGGTCACCGGCCATGCGGAGGTCACCGGCACCGACGGCCGCAAGATTTTCTTCCGTGTCTGGGCGCTCGATGGGACCGAGGAGATCGGGGTGGGAACCCACGAGCGGACCGTCGTCAACATCTCACGCATCATCGAGCGGATGGCAGCGAAGTACGGGCCAGCGCCGCGAGATCTCTCATAGCATCAGCATAAGACGGCGTCGGCCGCGTCACGCGAAAAGAAGCCTGGCAAGGCTGGGGGCGTCCATGTACGGCCGTTCTAAGGCGAAGGAGCGGCCATTCACCGCTTCTGTATTGCTCGAAGCTCTAAAGATCGAATTCGACTCTCACCTCTGAGGTAGCGCCTGGATGGCGTCTCAGCGCTCGGCTCCGCCCTGAATCACCGTCGATTGGCGTGCCAACAGACGCCATTTGCCGCCTTCGAATAGAAACACGTCTGTAAAGCGGCGGCCGAGCGGCTTCGCACCGTGCAGTTGACCTAATTCGCTCGTCGCCTTTGGTGTTATCGTCTCGCTTCCCATCACAATTCCGATGTTTCCAGTAATCGCGGTAGCTTCGATGGTTCTCTGTATCGCGGCGCTGGCTATCTTCCCCTCCGACAGCAGCTTTATAAGTTCATCTTTCCGCACAACTCTGTTCGCGGGACTGTTGACGAGGTAGTTCGGGTGAATGAATTCCTGCTCAGCGCTGACGTCGCGTTCCACGATGATCCGTAACTCCTCGGCGTCGGCGGCGCGCAGACCGGCCTCGTCAGGCTGACTGGTGGCACCACTCG
>Ga0306921_10000197_pt1 | contig 47143 bp, 49 predicted proteins | sample sta12Cox44000080_FD_203760 | JGI IMG/M metagenome (GOLD analysis project Ga0306921, IMG submission 203760) | Lab enrichment of tropical soil microbial communities from Luquillo Experimental Forest, Puerto Rico - statoxic.12C.oxic.44.000.080 (v2)... | ecosystem: Environmental > Terrestrial >... | reverse complement strand
TGGAGCGGAATGGATTCGAACGTTCAGTTCCGCGCTAGATAGGCAACAGTTCGTGGTTTCGCCCGAGTTGGGGCCGATCTACCGACGCACGGTCATCCGTGCAGTTGCCGGCCTCGGCGAACCGATCGAGTTGTCGGGCGGGGTCCGGGGCGCCGCCACTCACGCCCGGATCAGGCGGCGTCACACCAAGGTCGCGCTGTCGGCGGTGCGAGCACCTCGTGGGACTGCGAGTTCGAATCAGTCCCCTCCGCCAGTCAGTCCGTCTCCCAGAGAATTCCGGGGGCTCGGGACGAAAAGTCGGGCCTTTCGCGGCGGTCTCCGGGTGGATTGGGACCTGAGAAGGGACGAGCTGGCCACGAACTGGCTCGGTTTGGCCATTTTTCTCGGTCGGGCTTTGATGCAGTCCGACCTCAGATAAATCTCAGACGGTTGACAACAATGCGCAGTGGGAACCCCGGCCGTCGCCCTATCTCCGAGTTTTGTGGCTCAATTTGCGAGCAGTCTGTGCTGCTCGATCCAGTCGAGCGGCAGATCCAGCCCGGTCAGACGCGTTGTCGTGAGCTCGACCGGTTGCCGGCCGTGAAGGATTTCCTCGACCAGCCGCGGGCTTAAAAAAGCGAGGCCAACGAGACGCCGAACATAGCGCCCGGTGATGCCGTCACGCTTGGCTAACGCCTGCAGCGACCTGGCGCGGCCGGTGGCGAGCTCCTCAAACCAGGCGCGACCGCGCGCGATCGCCCTGATCAGCGCCGGATCACATCGCGCGCTGTGGTTTGACTGGCTTAGCCCCGGCAGCACCAGCTTGGTTTCGACACCACGCCGCTTAAAGGCGACTGCTGCTGTTAGCTCGATAGCGCTGTGACTTGAGGAGACATCGCCTCCCAACAGCGCGCCTGGCCGCACCTTGATCGTGATCGTCTTCTCGTCGACCACGACCTTCTCGACGAGCTCTCGAACGACCCTGGCTTGCTCACCCGGTGAGCGATTAAGCGCCGCCGCCAGCCGGGTTCCACGATCGAGCATTTTCCGAACCGTGTCGCTGGGCATGCCGGCTGTACCAAGGCGCTCGAGCTGCGCTGCGGGGTTGGCCAGCGCATCGGCCAAGACCCTGATCACCGCACGTTCGATCTCCTGGGCTGGCAGCCGGCAGCCTTGGGCGCGATCGGCTCGTGCCTCGGTTATCAGCGCGGCGGAGACGTAATAGCGATAGCGTCGTCCGTTCTTGACCGCGTGCGACGGGGTTAACCGCTTCCCCTGAGCATCGAACAACATTCCCGCCAGCAGGCTCGGCTCGACCGCATCGGCCTTTGATCGATGACGCCTCGCATGGGTCGCGAGCTGGTCTCGAACGGTGTTCCACGTCTCGATATCGATCAGCGCCGGATGCTGTCCGGGGTAGAGTTGGCCTTTGTGAGCGATCTGACCGATGTAAATCGGGTTCGAGAGCAGCCCGTAGATGTGCCCGCGCGAGAAGGGCATCCCGCCGCGCTCGCAGCCGCTCGCTGTGGTGCGCCGCTTTGTCTTGAGCCCGAGTCGGTCGGCCTCCTCCTTGATCCGGCGCACGCAACCAAACTCCCGATAAAGGGCGAAGATACGGCGTACAATCTTGGCCTCGGTCGCGTTGATGACCAGCGTGCGCTCGCTCGCGTCGTAGCCGAGCGGCACGTTGCCGCCCATCCACATCCCCTTCTTCTTTGAGGCGGCGATCTTGTCGCGGATCCGTTCGCCGGTCACTTCCCGCTCGAACTGGGCAAACGACAACAGCACATTGAGGGTCAGCCGCCCCATCGAGCTCGTCGTGTTAAATTGCTGGGTTACCGATACGAACGCGACACCCTGCGCATCGAAGATCTCGATCAGCCGGGCAAAATCGGCGAGCGAGCGGGTCAGCCGGTCGACCTTGTAGACCACGACGATGTCAATCCGCCCGGCTTGGATGTCGGCGAGCAGACCTCGCAAACCCGGCCGCTCCATGGTGCCGCCGGAGAACCCGCCATCGTCGTAGCGGGTTCTCGCTAAGATCCACCCCTCGTGACGCTGGCTGCGGATATACGCCTCGCAAGCTTCGCGCTGGGCGGCGAGCGAGTTGAATTGTTGCTCGAGCCCTTCTTCGGAAGACTTTCGGGTGTAGATCGCACAGCGCTTGCGGGTTGCCTCAGCCCGCGGCATCGCCGCCTTCCACCGGCTGGTCGAGCGGAACCATCGCCTGCAGGAGTTTGCGGGGAGCCGCTCGATTTGATCTCAGCCCGAAGAAGATCGGGCCGGACCACGCCGTGTTGGTGATCTGCCGCGCGATCGCCGACAATGAACGGTAGCGAGTGCCCCGCCAGGAAAAGCCGTCATTGAGCACCAGAACCTCGTAGGTGCGACCGCGCCATTCCCGCATCAAGCGGGTTCCCGGCTTCAGCGGAGAGGCATGGATCGTGACCCGCCCGGTGTGCTGCAGCTCCCGGGCGATCTGGCGAAGCCGGCGCTGCAGTTCCAGGCGAGGCCCACCTGCGGCGACTTCCTGTATCCGGTAGGCGACGGCTCGCAGCAGCAACTCGCGGCTGAGGTGCGGCGCTGCCTCCGTCTTGTAGAGGCGGCACCATAGCTGACGAAGTTCGCCGATATCGAGCTGCGGGAGGCGCGATAACGCCTCCTCGCGCCTCTCGTTTTGTCGACCCGGCATAGCCGATCACTGCTCATCGACAGGTGCGGGCCGCGCAAACCGGTAGACTGATCGGTCATCGGCCTCCTTGCTGCGGGTGACCTCGCGACCGGCTTTGCGCAGTCCGGTAATGGCCGCTCGCACGGTATGCGGCAGCCAGCCGAGGCGCTGTCCAATGTCAGCGACAGAAGCACCCTCGGGTCGCTCCAGCATGGCGATCAGCTCGGCACGCTTCGTGCTGGCGCGTGGTTTCTCGGAATTGGGTAAACTGACCGTCGCCAAAGCGACGCGTTCGGCTGCGGTCTTGGAGCCTGAGCGAGCCCGCCCGGGTTTGTTGTGAACTATCCGACCGTTCTCGCAACCGGCCTGCGGAGCGGCTGCTATTGTATCTGTCCGATCGCTCCGGGCCCCAACCGACGGTGACTGTGCCTGTTTATTACGCCGGTGCCGCTTGCGCTCCGCATTGCGGACCTGACGGTTCGTGACGCCGGTATCGACCTTTGCCTCTACCTTGGTCTTTGTCTGCTTGCCGGATTGCCTAATTGCCATGTGCCATGGCCTCGTTCTCTACATCCGCAGCGCGCCTGTCGCGATGCTTGCACCACCACAAGCCCGGCGCTCGGGGCCGGGCGGGGTGGCGGCTCAGGAAAGAGGCCGTCAACACCGACAGCAATGCTCGCTTTAGCCGTGAAGTCGAGTGCAATGTGAGCCGGACAAGGATTTTTCTCGGAGCAGTCCGTTGAAGTAACGCCGCTGCAACCGCTGTGCTGTCCATCTCCGTGAGGGTCGGCTCTCAAAGCGCCACCGCGTCAAGTAACATCGCTGCCGGCGCCGGCTTGGCCGTTTGTCCCACAGCCAGCAACGCGTCCCGCGTGGCCTCCACGGTCTTGATCTGTTTGAGAAGAAGTTCAAGCCGATCGAGCTCACGGTTGATGAGGGCTTTAAGATGCTGAGGGAAGGCGCGGCCGTCGCCGGTTTGGAGTTCTTCCAGCCGCTGGCGCCGGTCGCGGCGCAGCGGCTGATATCCGGATATGCCCTGGCTGGATAATAATCCTTTGATACGATTGACGTGTCGCACTCTCTCGGCGGTTAGCGCTTTGCGCTCGCGGCAGAGGTGGCGGCGGTCTTCCTCGCCGGGAGTGGGCGCCTTGACCATGGCACAGACCCGAGGTTCGCCGCGCTTTGTAGGCGAGCAGCGCTCGAACCAGCGTTTCACCATCGATCTTGTCGGTCTTTGCCCTCCGGCGCCGGCGCGACGTTGCAATCGAGGCCGCGTCGACGACGTGGCTTTCCATGCCTTCGCTCTGGAGCGCCCGGTGAATCCAAAACCCGTCAAGACCGGCCTCCTGTACAACGATGATCCGAAGGCTTTGACCCGTCCGCAGCCTCGCCTTCTCCTGAAGTTGTGCGAAGCGCTCCAGCAGCCGGCTCACATCGCCGCCATGCACTGCTGCTTCGACATCTTCTCTCCACCGCCCGGCGACAGCGAGGTGATCAGCCAGCTCGATCGGCTCAATTCGAGCGAAACGAAGATTGCTCCAAGGTCGGTACGGATAGCGGTCGGTGCTTCGAGTTGGTCAGTCGTGATGTTCATGGTCAGCTCCAAAATTGGTGGCGGCAACCCTCCACCTTGTCCGGGAATCGATCGCTACCTCCAACACGCCATGGGATCTCGAAAAGGACGATGCGCAGGCGAACCCGTACCGCGGGTCGAGATAAGCGAAGAATGCGCCAGCCGCGGCGCCGGCGTCGTGGCGGCAGCGTGTACGCAAGGGAAGTCCGCGCGACTCGGGAAGCCTCTTAGCGTGAATCGGAGCCTCGAACCGGAGGCCCTGAGGGACACGCCGGGCGCGCTGGGGTGGGGACGTGAGAAAGGACGGGCCGGCCACGCCCCGGTCTCCTTCGGTTGATCCAAGTCAAGGTCTGAAGAGGGGGTTTGCGTTCCTGTGGAGCCGAAGCGCAGAGCTGTGCTCGTCTCTTCTACCTACGCTACGATCGAAAGGAGGTTGACCATGTCAAGATCGGTTAACGCGCTTTTTCCGATTTTGGTGGGTCTTGCGACGGCATCGGCCCAGGCGCAATTGCTTCCTACCTGGGAAACGAACATCGTTCTCACGCAGCAAGACCTTGACATGATTCACAGCGCTGTGACCAACCAGGTTCACGGAAAGCCCCTAGGAACGGTCGCTTCCTGGTCCAACCCGGCCTCCGGAAATTCGGGCTCGCTCAAGCTCGTCAAAAAACTCGTTCTGAAAAATCAGCGATGCGAGGAAGTCGAATATACGGTTCGCTCGGGTGGCTCGCCGCCTTATTCCGAGCACTACCATTTGACGAGCTGTCTCCAGCCGGACGGAACATGGAAAATTGCATAAACTGCATGGAAGTCGCGGGGGCGATTTGAATTATCGACGAGACCGGCGGCAGTCGAGCTTACCGCAGCCCGTGCAAACCTTCTGATGTCCGAGCAGAATACGCGTTCAGCAAGAGTTGCCGGAGGCCAACCTATCGAGGTAGAGCCGCGTGTCGAGCCGAGCGAAGCGCTTGGTCGTCTCCCGGCCGTCATCGAACAGCCACCACCGCCGCCGAGGCGACGCTGGAGGCTGCGGTTCGTGTTTCTCGCCGTGCTGATGATCGGCGCCGGGGCGGGCATCGGCTGGCTCTGGTGGCAGCACCAACAGTCCCGGCTGCCGCCCGGCACTGCATGGGGGAATGGTCGCCTCGAGGCCGACCAGATAGACATCGACACGAAGTTTGCCGGTCGGATCGCTAAGCGTTTTGTCGACGAAGGTGACATGGTGAGGGCAGGACAGGTAGTCGCGATGATGGATACCCGCGACCTCGAAGCTTCGCTGAAGAAGTCCCAGGCGCTGGTGAGTCAGGCGGAGCGGTCGCTCGACGAAGCGAAAGCGAACCTGGTGCAGCAGCAGACCCAGGTGAAGTTTACCCAGCAGGAAGTCGACCGCACCGCTGCCCTCGTGCCGAAGGGGTTCGCCACCGTCGAACTGCTCGACCAGCAGACCCAGCAGCGGAACGCTGCCGTCGCCGCAGAAAATGCCGCGACCCAACGGGTTGCCGAGGCGCAGCACGCGCTCGACGCCGCCACGCACGATGTCGAACTCTATCGCGTCAACATCCTCGACAACACGCTTACGGCACCGCACGACGGCCCGATCGAATACCGCGTCGCCAATGTTGGCGAGGTGCTGCCGGCAGGCGGCAAGGTCTTTACGATGCTGGACGCCTCCTATGTCTACATGGACATCTACTTGCCGACTGCGGAAGCCGGCCGGGTCAGGATCGGATCTGACGCCCGCATCGTGCTCGACGCCTATCCCGATCACGTCATCCCGGCCAAGGTCGTGTTCGTTGCCAGCCAGGCCCAGTTCACGCCGAAAACCGTCGAGACCAAGGCGGAGCGCGACAAGCTGATGTTCCGGATCAGGGTGCGGATCGATCCGGATCGGCTCGAGGGCCGCGAGGCGATGGTAAGAAGCGGGCTGCCGGGGGTCGCCTATGTGCGCACGGACCCTTCGGTCGCCTGGCCGCCCAGCTTCCAGCCGAGCGCGCCGCCGAACATCCCGGCATCAACGTCGCCATGACCGGAGATGACGCGATCGCGCGTATCTCAGGGGTCACCCAGCGTTACGGCAAGGCTACAGCCCTCGACTCGGTCACGCTCGCTGTTCCAGCCGGGTGCATGGTCGGACTGATCGGACCCGACGGGGTCGGCAAATCGTCATTGCTCGCGATCATCGCCGGTGCTCGGCGGATACAGTCAGGGAAGGCCTACGTCCTCGGTGGGGACATCGCCGATCCCGGGCACCGCGCCGCGGTCTGCCCGCGCATCGCCTACATGCCACAGGGGCTCGGCAAAAACCTCTATCCCGATCTCAGCATCCGCGAAAATATCGAATTCTTCGGCCGCCTGTTTGGACAGTCCCGCTCCGAACGGGAGGGCCGCATCGCCGAACTGATCGCGAGCACCGGGCTTGCGCCGTTTGCCGACCGTCCCGCCAAAAAATTGTCGGGCGGAATGAAGCAAAAGCTCGGGCTCTGTTGTTCGCTGATCCACGACCCCGACTTGTTGATCCTCGACGAGCCGACAACCGGTGTCGATCCGCTCTCACGCCGCCAGTTCTGGGAGCTGATCGAGCGGATTCGCAACCGCCGCCACGGAATCAGCGTCTTGATCGCAACGGCCTACATGGAGGAGGCCGAACGCTTCGACTGGCTTGTCGCGATGAACGCCGGGAAGATTCTGGCGAGCGACGCGCCGTCGGAACTCAAGCTGGCGTCAGGAACAAGGACCGTCGAAGACGCTTTCATCGCACTTCTGCCGGAACAGCAGCGGGCCGGTCGTAGGGCGCTGCGCATCCCGCCGCGCCGCATTGTTGATGCCGAGCCGGTCATCGTCGCGCGCGGTCTCACCCGCCGGTTCGGCCATTTCACCGCCGTCGACCACGTCAGTTTTACAATCGAACGCGGCGAGATCTTTGGCTTTCTCGGATCAAACGGCTGCGGCAAGACGACAACGATGAAGATGCTGACCGGATTGTTGCCGGCCAGCGGGGGCGAACCGCTGCTGTTCGGACGACCGCTCGATGCGAGCGATCTCGGCTCGCGCAAACGCGTCGGCTACATGTCACAGTCGTTCTCGCTCTATACCGAGCTGACGGTGCGACAGAACCTCCTTCTGCACGCGCGCCTATTCCATCTGCCGGCGCGAGAGGGGAAGGCGCGCATCGCCGAATTGGCCCGGCGCTTCGGTCTCGCCGACTATATCGACCAGCTCGCCCAAGACCTGCCGCTCGGCATTCGTCAGCGGCTGTCGCTTGCCGTCGCGATCGTGCACCAGCCGGAGGTGTTGATCCTCGACGAGCCGACCTCTGGTGTCGACCCGTTGGCGCGAGACCGGTTCTGGGAATTGCTGATCGATCTTTCGCGCAACGAGAGCGTGACGATCTTCGTCTCGACCCATTTCATGAACGAAGCCGCGCGCTGCGACCGAATTTCACTGATGGATTCGGGTCGTGTGCTAGCGACCGATACGCCCGCGGGCCTCATCGCGGCGTGCGGCACTGCTACGCTCGAGGATGCGTTCATAAGCTACCTCGAAGAGGCAGCCGGCGCCAAGTCGACGGGGCCCGGCCTCGTGGCCTACGAGACCGCGAATGTCCGCGCTGCGGAGCGATCGCCGAGCGACCGCGGCGCCTTCAGCCTGCGGCGCCTTGCTGCCTGCACCATTCGCGAAACGCTGGAACTGATACGCGATCCGATCCGGCTCGGCTTCGCGCTGTTCGGCACGACCTTCTTGATGCTGGTGCTCGGTTTTGGCATCTCCACTGATGTCAACTCCCTCACCTTCGCGGTTCTCGACCACGATCAAAGCCACGAAAGCCGCGCCTATCTCGAAGAATTACGCGGCTCGTCCTATTTTGTCGAAAAGCCGCCCCTTGCCGATTACCCCGATCTCGAAAAGCGGCTTGCCGACGGGGACATCGACGCCGGCATTGAAGTCCCGCCCGGCTTCGGCCGCGACATTGGGCGCGGGCGGCCCGCTTGGGTCGCCGCCTGGATCGACGGGGCGAGGCCGTTCATCGCCCAGACGATCCGTGGCTATCTCGAAGCGATGCATCAACTTTATCTGGCCGATCCGATCATAAAGACGACGCAACCGGCACCGCCTCCGCCTGCCGACATCGAGGTGCGGTTCAAATACAACCAGGATTTTGAGAGCATTTACGCGATGGTGCCCGGAACAATATCGATACTTCTGGCGCTATTCCCGGCGATTCTGATGGCGCTGGCGGTTGTGCGCGAAAAGGAGCTCGGTTCGATTACCAACTTGTACGTCACGCCAGTGACCCGCTTAGAATTTTTGCTGGGCAAACAAGTGCCGTATGTCGGATTGGCGATGGTCAATTTCGCGCTGATGTTTACTATAGCGCTGCTGGTCTTCGGTGTGCCGCTCAAGGGAAGCTTTCTGACCCTTCTGGCCGCAGCGCTGATCTATGTCACCACGACGACAGCCTACGGCATGCTCGTCTCGGCGTTCGCCCCCACCCAGATCGCGGCGCTCTTCGGCGCGACGATCTTGACGGTCCTGCCGGCCACGATGTTTGCCGGCATGATGGTCCCGGTGTCCTCGCTGACAGGCATGGCGCGGATCATGGGCCGCCTGTTTCCGATGACCTACTTCTTGCCTATCAGCGTCGGCACTTTCACAAAAGGTCTCGGCTTCCCCGAACTCGCGACGAACCTGGCAGCGCTCACGATCTTTATTCCGGCTTTGACGCTCCTGAGCCTACTGCTGTTGCGCAAGCAGGAACGCTGACCGGCTCGGGCGATGCAAACCCTTGCCAACATCTTCTGGCTTGGCACCAAAGAATTGCGCAGCTTTTTGCGCGATTTCGTGCTGTTGGGGCTGGTCGTCTACAGCTTCTCACTGGCCATCATCGCGCAAGCCCAGAGCAGCTCGCAGGAAGTACACAATGCCTCGATCGCGATCCTCGACGAGGACCATTCGGAACTGTCGCGCCGCGTCGCGCACGCGTTTCTGCCGCCTTATTTCCAGACGCCGCAGCCGATCGCCGAGCGGGATGTCGTCCCGCTGATGAACGCGGGAAAATATACGTTCATAATCGACGTCCCGCCGAATTTCGCCCGCGACGTTCTCGCCGGGCGCCAGCCCGCGATCCAGCTCAACGTCGACGCCACCGCGATGGTTCAGGCGGGGCTGGGGGCCGATTATGCGCAGCAGATCATCACGACCGAGATCGCGAATTTTCTGTCGCGGACAGAGGGCGCTTCCGTGACGCCGGTCAATCTCGTCGTGCGTATCGCCTTCAACCCCAATGTCGAGACGGCTTGGTTTACTAGCGTCATGGGTATCATCAACAGCATCACGATGCTGGCGATCATCTTGGCCGGGGCAGCCGTTGTCCGAGAGCGGGAGCGCGGGACAATGGACCATCTCCTGGTGATGCCGCTGACCCCGTTCGAGATCGCGATGTCAAAGATTTGGGCGAATGGCCTTGTCATCGTCATTGCAGTCGGCCTGTCGCTGCGCTTTGTCGTGCACGGCTTGCTCGGTATCCCGATCGCCGGGTCGATCCCGCTGTTCCTGTTCGGCGCCGCCGTCTATTTGTTTTTTGCCACCGCGATCGGCATTTTTCTCGGCACCGTCGCGCGGTCGATGCCCCAACTCGGCCTGCTCTATCTACTGGTATATTTGCCGTTAGCGATGCTTTCCGGCAGCAATACGCCGCTCGAGAGCATGCCGCCGTGGCTGGTGACGATGATGCAGGTGTCGCCAACGGTGCATTTCGTGTCGTTCGCACAGGCGATCCTATATCGCGGCGCCGGGTTTGCGGTGGTTTGGCGGGAGTTTGTGATCGTGGCTCTTATTGGCGGATTGTTCCTAGGGCTTGCTCTGCTGCGATTCCGCAAAGCCACCGCCAACGCGGTGACATGAACATAATGAAGTCAGTGTCCGCCGCGCAGGCTCAGAATGTAGCTGACGAGATCGGTCACCTGGGCGGCACTAAGATCGGGGTAAGGCATGATTTCGAAGGCGTGGGGCTTTGCGAGAAACGTCTCCAACGATTCGGCTGTCGTGCCGGGCTTGTTGGCAACATCGTAGAAGCTGGGCGCATAGTGGGACACAAGAGGCCGGATCTCCTGATCCGGCGCTACGATGTGACAGACGTCGCATTTTTGCATCGCCGATCTGCGGCCCGCCTGCGGATCGCCCGGTGCGACGCAGTTTGGGCAGTCGCCGCGGCAGCCATAGTGCCGCCGAGGATAACGACAACCGCTGTAAGCAGAACCTCGCGCATATCGAACTTGCCCTGACCTGCGACCGTCGCGCTCCGAGCATCGTGTTGCTTGTGCCCGGAAGCTCTCTTCTCAGAGGTAAACCTGAAGCGCCTGAACAGGCAGCTACAACAATTTTCTTTGTTGTTTCACTCCATCATTCCGGCCCGTGCACTTTTTGAAATGAGCGCACGATATGGAGCTGTTGGGTAGTAACGAGCCCGCCACGCATCATGCGTTCCAGCAGCGGAAGAAACGAAGCGATCTTCTCCTGGGTGTCGATGATCTCGACGACAATCGGCAGGTCGCGCGAGAACAGCCCGTCAAATCGATGGATCGCACTCGACACGCCATAACCGAGCAGGCCGCGAAGCACGGTAGCACCAGAAAGGCCGACCCGCCGGGCCTTTCGCACAATCGCCTCGGAAAGCGGCGCGTTCTCATAGGTGTCATCATTGCCGATGAAGGCGCGCAGCAGCGTCGCCTCACCGGTGGTCGAGCATCCCTAACTCCGTTGACATGCGGTTTATTGCGCGATTCTGGAACTGATTTCAGCGGTGGTTCGATGCGCACTTTGCTATGCGGCAACTCCCAGTCGTTGCGCCAGGTAGTCGACGACGTCGCTGAACGTAACCAGGTTCGGGTAGTCGGTTTCGGAGATATCGATCTTGAGCCGCTCGCTAAGTGCGGTCACCAGATTGAGGAAGTCCATTGAATCGATGTCGAGTTCCTCACGCAGCTCGGCGTTCGGATCGAGCCGGCTCGCGTCGGTCTCGGGCGCAATCCGACCGAGCTCTTCGATCAGCACGGCGGTTATGTCGTTCCGGGTCATAATTTCTCCGGGCTTTGCAGTCGGCGGTCGATATCGGCGAGGAAGAGAGCACCGCGATGGCCGTCGCTGGCACGATGGTCGGCAGCGAGGGTTGCGGTCATCACGCGTCGGGCGACCACCTGGCCGCCGGCGGCCCAAGGCCGCTCGACCGGCATGCCAAAGCCGACGAGCGCGACCTGGGGCGGGTAGATGACTCCAAAAACGGTCTCGACACTGCGTTCTCCCAGATTGGTGACCGTGATCGTCGGATCCGATAGCTCGGAGCTGCGCAATGCGCCGCTGCGCGCGCGGCTGACAAGATCGCGCAGTTGCGCCATCAGCTCGTCGAGCGCCAGCTTGTCCGCATTGCGGATGGCTGGCGCGATCAACCCGCCGCCACGGATCGCGATCGCCGTCCCGATATGAATGGCGGTGCCGGGCTGAAACCCTTCGGCGGTGAAGAATCCGTTGAACTCCGGGGCCTCGCCGAGGGCTCGCGCCACCGCCTTGAGCAGCAATGCCGCGAGCAGCAGACGCTGTGCCGGCGGGCGGGTTGCGTTGGTCGTCTCGAGCCAAACGAGGCATGGGGTGAGCTCGATTGTCGTGCTCAAATAATAATGCGGGATCTCGCGCTTCGAGCGTGCCATCGCCGCGGCGATCGCACGGCGCATCTCGGCAAGGTCGAGGCGCTTTGGCGCCGCATGACGAAGTGCTGTTCCAGCCGCCGCCCGCTCGACGTCTGCATAGAGGATCGCACCCTCCGGCCCGCTCCCGGTCAACCGATCGAGTGCAATCCCCCGCTCGGCGGCCAACCGGCGGGCAGCAGGCGACACACGCGGGCGGCCTACTTCGGTTCGCGGCTCGAGGAGCGGTGACACCGAGGGCGGCGCTGCCGGCGCGGGCGATGGCATCACGGTTGCCGGAACCTCCGCGGCTGAGGCTACGGTGGCGGGCTCAGCGCCAGCGATCAGCGCAAGCGGGGTTCCGACCGGAACCGTGGTGCCCGGCTCGACGAGCCAGCGCTCGATCACGCCTTCCTCGAAGATGTCGACCTCGATGGCGCCCTTCTGGGTCTCGACCACGGCGACGATATCGCCGCGTTTCACCCGGTCGCCAGGCCGCTTCAGCCATTCGACCAACGTCCCGGCTTCCATGTCGGCGCCGAGCGAGGGCATGCGAAACTCGCCCATTAGCGGGCCAGGGTCGCCTTCGCTGCGGCGACGATCGCCGCCGGCTGCGGCAGCGCCGCTTCCTCGAGGTGATGGGGATAGGGGATCGGCACCTCGGCGCTGCATACGCGCTCGACCGGCGCGTCGAGATCCCAGAACGCCCCTTCCATGATTCGCGCGCTGATTTCGGCTGAAAGACTACCGCTGCGCCAGCCTTCGTCGACTATTACAGCACGGCGCGTCTTGCGCACCGAGCTGAGCACGGTCTCGGCATCGAGCGGCCGCAGCACGCGCAGGTCGATGACCTCCGCCTCGACCCCCTCTTTTGCCAGTTCCGCCGCAGCGTCGAGGGCCTTGAACAATGTCCCACCATAGGTGACGAGCGTCACATGATTGCCCGGGCGCTGCACCCTGGCGCTACTAATATCGACCGGTCCCGCATCAGCTGACAGCACCCCGCTTCGGTTGTAGAGCATGACATGCTCGAAGATCAGCACCGGGTTCGGATCCGCCAGTGCCGCGGCTAGCATGAACCGCGCGTCTTCCAAGGTCGCCGGGGTCACGATCTTTAGCCCGGGGATATGGGCGTACCAGCCTTCGAGGCTGTGAGAATGCTGCGCCGCCAGCTGGCGGCCGGCGCCCGTGGCCATGCGAATGACCAGCGGCACCGCGAATTGCCCACCGGACATATGGCGGATCGTTGCCGCGTTATTGACAATCTGGTCCAGCGCCAGCAGGCTGAAGTTGACCGTCATGATTTCGACGATCGGGCGCATGCCGCCGAGCGCGGCACCGATGCCGGCTCCAACAAACGCGGATTCGGAGAGCGGCGTGTCGCGGATGCGCTCAGGTCCGAACTCGTCGAGCAACCCCTTGGTGACCGCATAACAGCCGCCGTAGCGCCCGACATCCTCGCCCATCAGAAACACACGGAGATCGGTAAGAAGCGCGTCGCGGATCGCTTCACGCACGGCATCGCGGTAGGTGATCTCGCGCTCGGCGTCGGTCATTGGGCGCCCTCCCCGGCATAGACGTCGCGCGCGAGCCCGGCCAGCGGCTCCCAGTGGCCGCTCTCGGCGAAGGCGACGCTGCGCTCTACCTCGGAGGCAATTTGGGCTTCGATCGCGGTGAAGTCGGTGTCGTGCAATGTCCCGGTCTCGCGCATCCACAGCGCCAAGCGATCGATCGGATCGCGCTGCTTCCAATCCTCGATCTCCGACCTGTCCCGGTAGAGCTGCGGATCGAACATCGAATGCGCGCGGAAGCGATAGGTTCGGCATTCGAGGAGCGCCGGCCCGCCACCGCCGCGAATCGCGACGCAGACGCGCCGTGTCGCGGCTTCGACCGCGACGACGTCCATCCCGTCGACGACTTCCGCCGGGACATTGTAGCTCTGTGCCTTGATGTGGATGTCGGGTTGCGATTCGGAGCGCTCGAGCCGGGTGCCCATGGCGTAGAGGTTGTTTTCGCAGACGAACAACACCGGCAGCCGCCACAGCTCGGCCAAATTGAGGCTCTCGTGGAATTCACCCTCGGCGACCGCACCTTCGCCGAAAAAGCAGGCGGCGATGCCCTCGCGGTGCTGCATCTTCTCGGCCATCGCCAAGCCGACGGCAAGCGGCAGCCCGCCTCCGACAATCGCGTTGCCGCCGTAGAAGCGGGTGGTGGCGTCGAACAGATGCATCGAGCCGCCGCGCCCGCGGCTGCAACCTTCCGCCTTGCCGTACATCTCGGCCATGACCGCATCCATCGCGACGCCGCGAGCCAGCGCATGGCCATGCTCGCGATAGGTCGCGACCACCGCGTCTGCCGGCGTCAACGCCTGCATCGCTCCGGCGGCGATCGCCTCCTCGCCGATGTAGAGATGCAGAAAACCCCGGATCTTCTCCTGCTGATACAACTCGGCGCATTTCTCCTCGAAACGCCGGATGCGCGCCATCGCGCCGAGCAACTGCAACAGATGCTCGCGAGTCAGATGTGGCTTGACGGCATGGATGTCGCTCATGACGGCGCGTCCTCGAAGATCGAGTGGCCGCCTTCCGGCGGGCCGATCTCTGGGCCTTCTCCCCCATATGGACGCCGCTCGCATTGACGCAGGTCAATGGAACCCCATCCATCCACCTGAGGATCGACTTAACTCGGTAACTGCTGCCGATAGGATACTGCTCGACACCGTCACCGAAGTACAACCTGACATTGACTATCATTTCACAGTTGGCGGCATCTGCAGCAAGTCAGCAGCAAAGAGACCCGCTTCGGTTGTAGTTCCGCGATCAGCGGCAGACCCCGCGGTCACACCAGCCGAACACGCTCTGCCAGCGGCTGACCGTTCGCGGGGCGGTCGGCTGAAAATCTGATATGATCAGATTATGTCAATTTTATAGTTGCTTGATCATCAATTTTATATTGGACGCCGGCCGTCTCGCGACTACATTGCCGAATCAACGACCCGTCCGCAGTTAAGCGCCATTGCCCGACCTGCCGCCGATAGGCTTGCCAGTCATCAGCGAACGTTTCTGCGAGCATCCGCTCCATGCCATTATCGCCACAACGGCGATGGCGAGATAGACGGGCGGCAGAATGCGCGGTGCGGGTTGATCAGCAATAGCCTGCTCCCCGATTTCCTCCGGCCATGAGTGCCATCTCGCCGGGGTTCGGTCCAGTAAACAGATCCTCAATCGATGGAGTCGGAGACGGAAGCTCTCGCGGGCAAGGCGGCGGTGCGGTAGGCGGTCGGCCGCCCATTGGAGCCGTCATACGCTGAAACCCGCATAGGTCAGGTAAAGACCCAGAACCAGCGTGACCCCCATATAGAGATAAAAAAGATCTTCGTAGTGCAAGGCATTGAAGACTTTGATTGTCGTATCCGGCGACAGGGCGAGGAGCCCGGCGCCTCGGATCGCCATCACCCATCCCACAAGGGTGACGACGATGGGTAACGCGCCTCCTGACCAGATATTGTGACCGATGATCATTCGCGAGGCCGCCGGCGAGACCGAGCACCTCGATGAGCAGTAAAAGCGGCGGGTTTCCGACCAGCGCCTTGACGGCGGCGACGGCGCTTTGCCGGCGCGTCATCATCGCCAGCGCCAGGATGATACAGTACAGACCGATCAACTTTGCGAGGAAAATCGTGAACGGCGACATGTGCGCCTCCGAGGTTCCGGTAGCCAGGGCGTTAGTCAAGGCGGTACGGGTCTTTGGACTTCGGTGTCGCCGGCAAGTTGGTTCGCAAGCGACGGCGCCGCACTGACCCCCTCTCGAGAGTTGGTGAGGGTGTATTTCGTGAACTAAAAAGTGAACATCGTCGTCTCCGGTTCGAGGCCGAACAGAACGCGGCCGATCGTTTCGTAATGCGCCTGCCGCCCCTGGGCCTGTTGCGAGGCGGTATGCATGTCGCGGAAGCGGCGCTCGAACGGGTTGTCGTCGAAGATCGCCGTCGCACCGGCGCTGTGGTAGAGGGTGTTGACGACCTCGCGGGCCTGGTCGATGGCCCAGGTCGAGGCGAGGCGAATCTTCGTGTTGTCCTCGAGGCTCAGCTCGCCGGTCTCACCGACCGCTTCCCAGATCTCGGCGAGACCGCTCAGCAGGAAGGCGCGCGCCGAGCCGAGCCGCGCTTCGGCCTGCGCCCGCTGCGACTGGATCACCTGGTTCTCGCACAGCCGCTGGCGGGCGCCGCGGGGCACCTTCTCCGTCGCAAGATCGGTGAAGTCGGCGATCATGCCGCGCGCAATGCCGAGCGCCACCGCAGCAACCCCGCAGGCGTACAAACTGCTGCTGCTGAAGCAGTAGAGCCGGCCGGGCTGGCGGGGCGCGATCTGGGGGTCGCGCAGCACCGTATAACGCTCGGGATGAAAAGATCGGTCACCGAATAGCGGTCGCTGCCGGTGCCGCGCAGGCCGACGACATGCCAGATATCGGTCATCGTCGCCCGGCTCTTCGGAAACAGCAAGGTGCGCAGAATTTCGCCGCCATCCCGCGGCACAGCGCCGCGCCGTCGGGACGCTGCGTCACGACATGCGCGCCGAGCCAGCTCGCGTGATGGCTGCCGCTGGCGAAATTCCAGGCGCCGGTCAGGCGGAACCCGCCGGGGACGGTGTGCACCTCGGCGGGCCCGACCGGGCCCCAGGCGACGATGCCGTCCGACGGTCCGAAGATTTCCTGCGCGACCTCCGGATCGAGAAAGGCGGCAACCATCGAGCAGCCATTGGCCTGTTCGACGCACCAGCCGGTGCTGGCGTCATGGCTGGCGATTTCCTCGACCACTCGAATGTAGGTCATCGGGTCGAGTTCGGCACCGCCGAGAGAACGCGGCTGCAACAAACGGAACAGCCCATTGTCGATCAGCGCCGACACGATCGATGCCGGCAATTCGCGGCCCAGCTCGATCTCGTCCGCCGCCTCAGCGAGAGCGGGTCCCAGCGCGCGGGCACGCGCGACGTAATCCGGGCTGTCGTGCAAAACCGCGTCCATTTCTCGACCTCCTGACTGCGCGTCGTACGCAATAGGCGTTCAACCAGCTGCCTGCGCAGCTTGTCCTTGATCTGGATCACTGGCGGCCGCGTCCTCGAGGGTCGAGAGGTCGCCCTCCGGTAAGCCCAGCTCGCGGGCACGCAGCAGGCGGCGCATGATCTTGCCGCTGCGCGTGCGAGGCAGATTGGCGCTGAAGGCGATCTCCTTGGGTGCGACGGCCGGGCCAAGGCGCTTCCTCGCATGACCCAACAGCTCGCGGGCGAGGGGTTCGCCTGCAACGTGGCCGGGTTTGAGGCTGATGAAGGCCTTGACGATCTCCCCGGCGACCGGGTCGGGCTTGCCGATGACCCCGGCCTCGGCGACAGCGGGGTGTTCCATCAGCGCGCTTTCGACCTCGAACGGGCCGATCAGGTGGCCGGCCGATTTGATCACGTCGTCGGCGCGGCCGACGAACCAGAAATATCCGTCGGCGTCGCGCATCGCGAGGTCGCCGGTCAAGTACCAGCCGTCGTCAAAGCATTTCGCATAGCGCTCGGGCTCATTGAGATAGCCGCGAAACATCGACGGCCAGCCGGTGCGCAGAGCAAGTTCGCCGGCGGTCATCGGCTCTTCGATGCGGTGCATCGAGCCGTCGGGCCGGTGGGCAACGATCGCCGCGTCGATGCCGGGCAGTTCGCGCCCCATTGATCCCGGCTTGATGTCCATCGCGGCGAAATTGGCGATCATGATGCCGCCGGTCTCGGTTTGCCACCAATTGTCGTGAAACGGCCGGCCGTAGACGCGGTTGCTCCAGACCACTGCTTCGGGGTTGAGCGGCTCGCCGACACTCGCCAGGAAACGCAGCCGCGACAGGTCGTATTTGCGCGCGACCTGCTCCCCGGCCTTCATCAGCATTCGGATCGCGGTCGGGGCGGTGTACCAGATCGTGACCCGCTCGTCCTGCAGGATGCGGTACCAGCGCTCGGCGTCGAACTCGGCCTCGTCGACGATCATTGTGACGCCGTTGGTCAAGGGCGCGATGATGCCGTAGGAGGTGCCGGTTACCCAGCCGGGATCGGCGGTGCACCAGAACACGTCATCGGGATGCAGGTCGAGCGCATAACGGCCGGTGACGTGATGGGCCAGCACGGCCTCATGGACGTGCATCGCCCCCTTGGGCCGGCCTGTCGTGCCGCTGGTGAAGTGCAGCAACGCCAGGTCCTCCGGTCCAGTGGCGACGAGGTGCCGTTCGGGACCGGATCGCCCCATGGCTTCATGAAAGTCGATCGTGCGTTCGATCTGCTGGCCTGGGTCGCTGCCGTCGATCAGCAGCACGTGCTCCAGGCCTGGCAGCTGGTCTCGCCAGTCGGCGACTTTGCGGCGGTAAAAGGCGGCGGTCGTGACCAGCACCTTCGCCTGCCCAATCGTCATGCGGGTGCGCACCGGCTCGGGACCAAAGGCCGAGAACAATGGCGAGAAGACACTGCCGTTCCGCAAGGTGCCGAATGCCGCGATGTAGAGCTCGGGAACCCGACCGAGCAGGCTGAATACCCGCTCGCCCTTGCCGACGCCGAGGTCGCGCAGCAGATTGGCGAAGCGGCAGCTGAGCGCCAGAAGCTCGGAATAGCTGATGTTGCGCGTCTCGCCGTTCTTGCCGAGCCAGCGCAGGGCCAATTTCTCGCCGCCCCCTTCGGCGACGTGGCGGTCGAGCGCGTGGTAGGCGATGTTGAGCCCGCCGGGCATTGCCAGCTCGGCGCGCACCGATTTCCAAGTAAACGTCCCACGCACCGCGTCGTAGTCGCGCAGGTTGGGAAAGAGGCCCTCACCGACCAAGTGTTTCCTGATGATGTCACAGGACACCTTCTCCTCCCAGAGAGCAGCGACAGGAAAACGCGACGCTCGATCAACTGCATTGACCTGCATCAATCCCAGGGCCCATCGCGCCGCCGTGATGGGAAGCGCAGCGCTCAGCCTCGTTTATGCGGCTTTAGCGACATTACGTAATCGATGATGTCGTCCATCTGCTCGGGCGTGAAGGTGATGTGCGGCATTGTTTCGTGCGGCGATCGCAGAAGCGCTCGAAGCGAATATTCGGTAATCGAGGGCTCCGCCGCTAATTCCGGAAATGTCGGAGCGGCAAGATTTGGCGAAAGCCGGTCGGCACGGATCCCATGGCACTCGGTACACCACTTGCCGGCCAAGTTTTGCCCAGCAATGGGATCAGCCGACACACCGCCAACAGCCGCCAGCGCAATCGAGAGCACCGCCGCCAAACCGATGCAAATCGCTGCTCGCTTGCTCATGAAGAGCTCCGGGTCAACGGTCGAGATGCGGCGCCGCGCAGGTTGCGATCGCCAGGTATTCGGCGGCCCGCTTCGGCCATTTACCTGGGTCGCGGACCGGGGACTCGTGAAGATGGAGGATCGCGATGCGGGCACGGACCAAGGCCCCCATCACCTTGTAAAAGATCATCAACTGGGGTGGCGGGAAATCGCGCGCGCGCAAGCAATATCGCCGAAACAAAATTTGCCCGACACTGCGGGCGCCGATCTTTTCGCATTCCATCGTCAGAAACGCGAGCTCATCCATCGGATCAAGAGACCGCAGATCGGCTCGGAATTCGAGGCAATCGATCATCTGCGGCGCGGGTCCGAGACAGATGTGCTCCGGGCGGAGATCGCCATGCCCCTCCACTATCCGGCCTTCGACAAGCCTTTGCAGAAGCAGGTCTCTGCGGCAATAGATGAATGCCTCGATTCGGCGCGCGACGTATTGTGCTGCGTGCTGCAGCTCGGGACCACCGCCGGCCCGTAACGCACGGCGACTGTAACGGCATTCGGCGCGCAACCGTTCGAGATAAACTGTCGGCCGGATAGCCACCCGCGGCGCGGCGGAGAAGAAGCGGGCGAGGCGGTCGGCGAGGGCAACGATATCGCCGCGATGCCAATCGCCCCGAGCGAGGCGGTGGTCGAGCATGCGCTGGGCCGGTAGCCGAACCATCTTGACTAGCCAGTCGATGACGACGCCTTCGCCTGCGATGGCAAGATCGGACCCGGCCTCCAGGGTCAGCGGCACCACCCCTATGTAGACACCGGAGGACAGGCGTCGGTTGAGACGGACCTCCTGGACGGCATTGCGCCGCCGGGCATCAAGAGACGAGAAATCGAAATCCTCGCCGCGCAGCGGCTTTTTTAGCTTGAAGACGTGACGGTCGGTCAAGAACACCCAGGAGAAATGCGTTTCGATCCGCTCGACCCGGCTCGGTCGCTCCACGTAGGCCGCCGGCGATCCAAGGAACATCACTTTGCGATCGATGCCGATCTCCGGCTGCGCAGGTCCTTGGCAATCCGACATACGGCCGTTCACCCCGATCGGCGATCGAGCGTCGCTGCCAGCTCACGTAAAGAGACCCCGATCTCGACCGGGTAATCGCACCTCTCGAGCCGCGCGAGCGGTTGGGGAAGCCGCGCCAACTGGTCTGTGGCGCGGGCGCGGCTCGCGGTCAGGTCCCGAAGGTCAGGAAGGCGCCGCCCGCCGCGCATCACCGGGCGGAGCAGCGGCTCCCCCTGATACCGCTCGCTGGCAAGCGAAACCAAGTCGCGGGCGAACCGACCGCGCTCGTCATACCATCGCCAGACCTGCTTGCGACCCGGCCAGGTCGCCTTGCCCTCCGAGCGCTTGCGCCGTGCGGTCCCGGCATATTCCTGGAGCTTGTAGGCGCAATCGAGGGCCGGGGCGTCAGACGAGGTGGTCAAGCTGGTGCCGACACCATAGGAATCGATCGGCGCACCGGCGCGCGACAGGGCCAGCAGCGCATCCTCGTCGAGGCCGCCGCTAGCGACGATCTTGACGGTCCGCAACCCGCCCTCGTCGAGGATCCGGCGAACTTTTGCCGCGTGCTCGCCGAGATCGCCGCTGTCGATACGGACGCCCGAGATCGTAACTCCCTCCGCAGCCAGGCGTGGTGCAAGCGCCACGACGCGCCCGGCGGCGCGCTCGGTGTCGTAGGTATCGATCAGCAGGACGAGGCCTTGTGGATGCGACTGCGCGAAGTGCTCGAAGGCCAGCGTCTCGTCGTCGTGCGCCTGGATAAAAGAATGTGCCATCGTCCCGTACACCGGGATGCCAAATTCGAGACCGGCGGCTACCGTCGCCGTCCCGCTGAAGCCGGCGATATAACTCGCTCGTGCGGCGAGCACCCCCGCTTCGGCGCCGTGCGCTCGTCTCAAACCGAAATCGACCAGCGGTCTTCCCGGGGCGGCGAGTACCAAGCGCGCCGCTTTCGAAGCGATCACGGTCTGGAAATGGAGCAGGTTGACGAGGCGGGTCTCGGCGAACTGCGCCTCGGGCAGCGGTGCGGTCACGCGCAGTATCGGCTCGTCGGGAAAGAACACCGTCCCTTCGGGCATCGCGTCGACGTCGCCGGTGAAGCGGAAAGACCGGAGATAGGCGATGAAGCTGTCGGAAAACTGGCTCAAGCCGCGGATGGCGTCGAGTTCGTCCGGCGTGAAGGAGAGGGTTTCGAGGAATTGCAGGGCCTGCTCGAAGCCCGCCGCCATAAGGAAGCCGCGGCGTGATGGCAGCTTGCGCACGAAGAACTCGAAGACCGCGGTCTCGATCAGGCCGTACTCGAAATAAGCGGCCAGCATGTTCAACTGATAGAGATCAGTCAGCAGCGCGCTGTCGCCCATCCACATGATCGAACTTACCCCCGACACCCGCTGGTCGTGTTTCTCGTCGCGCAGATTACCGTGGGCGGCATTGACGGAGATCAAGGTCGGCCTGGCCCGCGCGCCGCAGTATTGTTCGGCAGCGAAGGACATGGCAGCAGATGCCGGCTATCCAAAGCGCAGGGGAGACCTTTGCACGCGCGCGAAGCGAGCACCGGCGGCGCCGCAGCCAGATCCATGCGACCTTACTGCTCATAGCGATGGCGGCGCTGCTTTCGTACTGCGGGTGGATCATCGCCGAGTGGGACGGAATTGTGTGGAGCCTCGTCGCCGGCGCGGCGACACTCGTTCTTGTTCGTCGCATGCCACCCGGTCTGGTCCTCCGCGCAATCGGCACACGCGCGATGTCCCGCTCGGATGCGCCAGCACTCTATGAAATATTGGACGCCCTCTGCCGTCGCGCTGGGCTCGAGCGGGAACCGCTTCTCTGCTGGGTCGGCGAACGAGCCCCTGTCGCTTTTACCGTGGGACAGGGGACGGCGACCACGATCGTCCTATCGGCAGCTCTGGTGCGCGGGATGACCCTCCGCGAGATCCAAGGGATCCTCGCACATGAGATCGTCCATGTGCGCAATGGCGACATCGCGCTTATGCAGCTCGCCATGGTCGCGGGCAGGCTGACGCGTCTATTGTCGCAGATCGGTCTCCTCCTTGTCTTTTTCAGCCTTTTCCTGCGCGTCGTCGCCGTGCGCGCTATTCCGATCGCGCCGCTAATGATCCTTATCGTCGCGCCGATCGCGGTGAGCATCCTGCAGCTCGCGCTGTCGAGAGCCCGCGAGGGCGAAGCCGATCTCGAGGCTGCCGAGCTGACCGGCGACCCGCACGCGCTGGCCTCCGCTCTCGTCAAAATGCGCCGCCATGAGAAGATGCTGTTTCGCGGCCGCTTTCCGACCGTCGCCCCGCTGCGGATACCTTCGCTGCTTCGCGATCACCCGGCAACCGAGGAGCGTATTCGTGCTTTGTTGTCCTTGCCGCAGCCGCCCGGCATCGCCCCGGAAGACGATACACTGCCGTTCACCGGCGAGCTCCAGGCTCCGGGGCCGTGGAGTCGGGGTCGCCGTTCTAGCGGCAGCAGGTTATGACTTTGGCGAAAGACGCTAACGGCTCGCTCTGATTGCGCCAGATCAAGGCTGTCCTTCGGGTCGCCGTCTAGGCTTATTGCGGTCCACACCGATGGAGGGCGGCATGTCGTTGGGTTGCGGGCTGACCTTGTTCGCGGTTAAGGGAACGCGGGAATATGGCGAGCGAATCGCAAAGCACCTCGATCTGATCCTTAGTTCGCATGAGGAGCGCGGGTTCGAGGACGGCGAGCATAAGATCCGCCCGCTCGCCGAGGTGCGCCGGCAGGACGTGTTCGTGATCCACTCGCTGTACGGTGATGCGGAACAGAGCCCAAACGACAAACTCTGCCGTCTGCTGTTTTTCATCGGGGCGCTAAAAGACGCCGGCGCTGAGCGGGTAACGGCGGTCGTCCCGTACCTTTGTTATGCCCGCAAGGACCGGCGGACGCAGCCGCGCGATCCGGTCACGACCAAATATGTTGCTAGGCTCTTCGAGGCCTGCGGAACGGACTCGGTGATGACCTTCGACGTCCACAATGTGGCCGCCTTCGAGAACGCTTTCCGCTGTCCGTCAACCAATCTCGAGGCGATGCCGCTCTTCGTCGAGCACTTCGCACGACTGCTGCGCCATGAAAAGCTCTGCGTCGTCTCGCCTGACATCGGCGGCGCCAAGCGCGCCGAGCAGTTCCGCCGAGCCCTCGCGGCAGAAATCCATGACGAGCCGATGGCAGCGTTCGTCGAAAAGCGGCGCAGCGGCGGGGTTGTCACCGGCGACCTGCTGGTCGGTGAGGTGCGCGATCGCGCGGTAATCATATTTGATGATCTGATCAGTACTGGAACCACGCTGCAGCGCGCAGCACGCCGCTGCCGTGAGGCCGGGGCGACGAGGATCTTTGCAGCGGCGACCCATGGTCTATTCATGGGGAAGGCGCCGTCCGTGCTGGCCGATCCGCTGTTCGAGAGTATCGCCGTCGCTGACACGGTGCGATCTATTGCGGCCGTGGAGCAGCGGCTCCCCAGCAACATTCTGCAACTCGACTCGTCCAAGCTCGTAGCCGACGCAATCATGATGGCTCACACCGGCAGATAAGGGGCGGGGCCAATCAACTCAGAACTGCAGTCCCCGTATGCTGAGGAGCGCCGTAAAATTCAGAGACCTGGATTTCCCGCCCGAGGAGGCGACGGCGCATGCCCGGCGACATCCTCGCTCGGGCCGAGATGCGGCAATGTCATGCCGAGCGGCGCTGGCCGGCTCGCGGCACGCTAATCTGCGATGAACAGCGCGCCCACGCGCGGCGCATGCTGTAATGGGTAGATTCGTGAATGTAAACATGGCCGTACTGGTCGAAACCGAACAGTGCCGCCTCGCGGTCATTGCGGACTGCCTGAAAAACCTGATTGATCGCGGTAAAACAATCAGCAAGCCCGTCACCATCCGAAAGACGTGTGTGGCGCAGCAGTTCCGAGATGTTGAGCGCATGCAGCGGCGGCGCAGTGCGACCGGCGGTGGTCTCCCGCGCTAATTCGAAAAAAACCTGTGAGAGCAGGAAGTTGTCTTTAATCAACTCAAATATCTGCAACGCTTCCTCGGGTGTGCAAGCCGCCAGGGCGGCCGAATGGACCTGCGAAGGATCGTGATCGAGCCTGCCCAGGAGACCGCGCGCCGCGCCGATCTCGTGCTCGACCCAGCGGCGCATCTCAGGCGGGGCCGCTTTGAGCTGCTCTAAGGAGAAACTAAAGCTGGTCATCGCCCGCTCCTCGTCATCGGCGTTTGCTCGATCACATTGGTGTCTCGAAAGATACGGGCGCGCGTCGATCCCGGCCAATCAATCAGCCTTGCACGGGAACCCGTGGCCCGGTTCACTTCTGCCACGCGATCAGCGAAAGCTCGGCGGGCACCCGTACTCCCGAAAAAATAGGGGATGATGCGCACGGTGTACTCCTCCGCGCGTCGGGTCGCCGGTGCCGTTCCGGTGTAGATATGACCGTTCGTCGCGCCAATGATCGGTTCACCCCGAAGGAGTTCGCCGAGGAAGCGGTCCTCGCCATTGCGCGGATCGGCGTAGAGTTGAACCGCCACGTCGCTGGGCGCAATGCATGCTCCCTCCTCGGTCGCTGGACTTGCAGGTGCGCCGATCGAACGACCTGCGTTTCCTCTGAGTCCGATAGAGAGCGTGAGGAGATTCCGCTCATTGATCTGAATCATAAACTACACATTCTTTGAGATTAAGATGACCATCGAAGAAAAGGAGGCTGCGACGGACCAGGCTTCGATGGATGCACTCGGTGCCAAGCTCGCGATTGAGCGGGCGATCCTACAAGGGATCTTCGACGCCCTAGCGAACCGCGGGTACCGGGTCATTGGCCCCAGCATGCGCGACGGCGCCATCATCTACGAAACTGTCGCGCGTCTCGAAGATCTCCCCGCCGGTTGGACCGATCGGCAGGATGCCGGGCGCTACCGGATCGAGCGGCGTGGTGACGCGGCGCTGTTCGGCTATGCCGTGGGGCCCCATTCCTGGAAACGATTTCTGCATCCGCCTGTGGAACGGCTCTGGCAGGCCCGGCGCGAAGGCGATGGTTTTTCAGTCGCGGAAAACGAGGAAATGGCGGAGCCGCTCGCCTTTATCGGCGTGCGCGCTTGCGAGCTGCGCGCAATCGCCATCCAGGATCGAGTCTTTCTTGTGGGCCAATACCTCGACAAGTCGTACAAAATTCGTCGCGACCACGCGTTCATCGTCGCAGTCAATTGCGGCGAGGCGGCCGGTACTTGCTTTTGCGCTTCGATGGATGCCGGACCGAAGGTCGAGGCGGGTTTTGACTTGGCCCTGACCGAGCTCATCGAGGAGGACCGTCATCTGTTTATGATGGAGGTCGGCAGCTCTGCGGGGGCAGACTTGGTCAGGGATTTGCCGCACCGGCCCGCAACCGAGGAGGAAATCGCCGCCGCGGAGCGGGTTGTCGACCGAACCAGGGGTCAGATGGGGCGCACCGTCGAAACGAACGGCCTAAAGGAATTACTTCAGGCCAACCAGAACCATCCGCGCTGGGACGAGGTCTCTGAACGCTGCCTGACTTGCGGCAATTGCACGAATGTCTGTCCGACCTGCTTTTGCACGATAATCGACGACACGACTGATCTTTCCGGCACTACCGCCGAGCGCGTGCGTCGCTGGGATTCGTGTTTCACACTGGACTTTTCCTACATGCACGGCGGCAGTGTGCGCCGCTCGGCGCGCTCCCGTTACCGACAATGGATGACGCACAAGCTGGCGCACTGGGTCGATCAGTTCGGCAGCTCCGGGTGCGTCGGCTGTGGGCGTTGCATCACCTGGTGTCCGGCTGGGATCGATATTACCGAGGAAGCTGCTGCGATCCGGGCGTCCCCCGGGCCCCCCACCGGGGGCATGGCGGAGGGCTGCTGATGCAGGGGCTTGAACGCATCGTCCTCGACCAGCCGTTCTTCGTGGGTCTCGGCCCCGAATTCGGCAGCGCGATATCCGGCTGCGCGCGCAATCTGCGTTTCGCGGCCGAGGATTACCTGTTTCGCGAAGGCGAGTCGGCCAATGAATTTTATTTGATCCGGCAAGGCTCGGTGGCCCTAGAGCTGCATTCGCCAGCGCAGCAGGCGGTCGTTGTTGCAACCTTGCGCGAGGACGACATCCTCGATGGATCGTGGCTGGTGCCGCCCTATCGCTGGACATTCGATGCACGCTCATCTGAACTCGTGCGGGTGCTCGGGGTTGACGCCCGATGCCTGCGCGACAAATGCGAGGCCGATCACGATCTCGGTTACGAGCTGATGAAGCGTTTCGCCAGCGCCATGGGGGAACGGCTGCGCGCGATGCGCCTGCAAGTGGCGGATGTCTATGGCCCACGACGCTCGTGAGACTCGGGAAGAAGGTCGAGCGCCGAAGCCCACGGCCACCTTCCGAGCCGCTCGCGGCTGTCGCGCCCGTCGTGAGACGCGGACGTGGCAACCATTGAGCCAAGCCCCGCTTGCATCGATCACGCCACGAGCACTGGACGCGGCGATCAAGCAGGGAGGGATGCCGTTCCTTATCGAGGCTCTCTTGACATAGATCAACGCCGGAACAGCCCTCTCGGCGAAGCTGCACCTCTTGGGCGAATACGCCCGACCTGGAAGACAACAAAGCATGTCCATCGACATCGCAACCGCACTTCGCGAGGAGGCTGAGAGAGCCCGTGAAGTCGCCGAGCGGGTAAGCAGCGCTGGCGACAGGAAGACGTTGATGCAGCTGGCATCGAGGCTCGTGGAGATCGCGGAACGATTGGAACGCGACGCTAGAGACTAACTGGCGGTCACCCTTTGGCGCTGCGCGCGACCCTTCTTCAATGCCACCGCCATTGAGGTGGATGAGCGGTGATACGATCGCCTCTATGACGTCCGGTCGACTCGCGTCGGCTGAGGGCTCCTACCCTTTGCTCATGAATTTGCATAAGAGAGGACCGACTTCAGAGCGAGACATCGCTCTGGCGACGCCGGCGGGTCGCTCGGGCAGCACGCCGCCGATCCAAGACGATCTAGGGACAACTGACACCTACTCACGTGTGGTCCGAGGTGGCAGTAAAACGCTCCAGCGACGTGGTTTGAGCTGTGTCAATGCGCAGTGCCCAGCCTTTACGCTCTGTAAGCACTTCGGGGTGGGATGATCGATGACAACGCCGGCCAAGGAATCTTCGGTCGAACCGCATGCGGAGCTGTTTCCGCATGGGGCCGATGTTGATGTCCGTGGCATCGGACCGACCCCCGATGCTGCCTTCGAGCAGGCAGCGCTCGCGCTTACTTCCGCGGTGGCCGACCCCGACCCGCATCGCCTCCAGGGAGGCCGTCGAGGTGACTTGTGAGGCGCCCGATGACGCCTATCTGCTGCTCGACTGGCTCAATGCCGTGATCTACGAGATGGCGGTTCGGCGGGTCGTGTTTGGCCGTTTCGCCCTCTCCATCATCGAGGGCAACCGGTTGGATAGCCGCCTGGGGCGAGCCAGTCGACCGCAAACGACACAGGCCGGCGGTAGAGCCCAAAAACGCGACCTTGACAGCGCTCCAAGTGGGGATTCGCGACGACGGCGCCTGAGTCACGCAGTGCGTTGTCGACGTTTGAGCTAACGGTAAAATCGATGGACCTATCGCGATTGCGTCGTGTGTCGAATTGGGAATGGTGCCTCGAGCCACGGCGCTGCAAGGCGTTTGAGCCGGCATCAAGCGCTGAAGTAGTGGCGCGGCCGCCAGGTCGTTGACGAACTCCGCGAGCGGGGCATCATCATCAAGAGCACGTCGATGCGCGGCGTCGCCGAAGAGGCGCCCGAGGCCTACAAGGACAGCACGTCCGTGGTCGAGGGGGCGCATCTCGCGGGCCTCTCGCGCAAGGTTGCTACACTTGAGCCTCCTATCTGTATCAAGGGCTGAGACGGTCCCCGGCAAATGCTCCGGATCACCGACCGCATCCCGATCGACGACGACGAGATCGAAGAGGTTTTCGTCCGCGCCGGCGGCCCCGGCGGACAAGACGTCAACAAGGGTCGCCACCGCGGTCCAGCTCCGCTTCGATGCGGCACATTCGCCGAGCCTCGACGAGGCAACGCGCACCCGATTGCGCCTGTTCGCCGGGCAGCGGATGACCGCCGACGGCGTGGTTGTCACCATGGCGCGGCGTTCCCGCACGCAAGAGCGCAATCGCCAGGACGCTTATGAAACGCTAATCGATCTCATTGGTCGAGCGGCTGAGCCCGGCAAACTGCGCGTTACCAACACGCCCGACGGTGGATCCCCGGCGAACGGCGTCGCGACGCGAAGCTCGACCGCGGCCGCACCAAGCGTCTGCGCCAGGCGGTCGAGCAGCAGGTCGAATGATTGGTCGACGACCGGCATTCTTCCGTTGACCGAGGTCAATGGATCAGCCGGCGGGCCTGAGACAGTATTTTGTCTTGCATCGCATGGAGCCAATATGAAGCAGTCAAACCTAAGGCCGCGGAGCCCAATGAGGACACGCCGCATTTCCGGACGCGCCCAACAGGACCACATTCTCGATCCCTACCAGCGCCAGCAAAAGCTGCATGACGGTACGGTCTGCCCGCAATGCGGTGCGGTCTATCACGAGGGGCGCTGGCGATGGATGCCGAGGGCCGAAGGCGCTGTCGAGGCGCTGTGCGCGGCCTGCCGCCGCATCAACGACAAATATCCTGCCGGCATCGTCACTCTGCGAGGTGATTTCGCCCGCGAGCACAAGGAGGAGATGATCCACCTAGCCCGACATGAGGAGGAGGCAGAAAAGAAGGAACATCCGCTCAACCGGATCATCGGCATCGAGGAGGACGCGCAAGGGGTCGTGATCAACACGACGGACATCCACCTGCCGCGCCGCATTGGCGAGGCGATCAAGCGCGCCTTCCACGGCGAGATCGAGGACAATTTCGAGAAAGACGGATATTTCGTGCGGGTAAATTGGACCCGTTAGGCCTGAAGCGGCCAACTATCCCCAATCCTCTCTACTGAGGCACTTCAACAAAAATTACGGCGCGCCTCTCGCCTAGAGATCCCCAGTTTCGAAGCAGCGGGACCCAAGCCACCGGCCGCGGCCGGCAGGGCTTCATGGCTTCCCAGGACGCGAAATCCGGCGGATCGGAGACGTTACTGCAGTTGGTCGGCGACCCGACGCTGCAGCGCTTCGTCGAAATAGCTGAAGACGAGATTGCGGCACAAGATCAGATCGAATGGACCATCGTGCATCGACCTGCGGCTGTCCGTTAAACACGGGTTGACTTGGATCAAATCAATTTGGCTTGTGATAAACCATAATTGCTGGGGCACGATGGAGATGAGAATGTCCCGCGATCGTGGATCAAAGCAGGTTAGGGGAAAAGCTCTGAGGGAGGGAAGGCCGCCCGGGCAGGCGAGGAAAAAAGCCGGGCTCGCGGCGGAGGAGCTCAGTCCGCAGCGTCGCGCGGAATTGGCGCAGCAGATCGAGGCGAGGCGGTTCCGCGGCAAGCCGCCTTTGATCTGATCTGCCGCCGCCAATCAGCTAAGCCCGAGAGCCCGGCGCGCGGCGGAGAGGCAACCCTCCGGGCCGGTAGCCGCATCGATGCGAACCCAATCCATCGTCCCCGGATCTTGTCGGAGCTGTTGCGCGAGGACCTCCGAGGACGCATCCGAGGCATCATGGCGCCGCGCGCGCAGGCGGCGATCCATCGTTGCTGGCGGAGCCTCTAACCAAAGACCGGAAAACGGGACGCCAGCTGCCTCGGCGACCGTGACGAAGGACTGGCGCTCCGAAGGCTTCAGCGATACGGCATCGATGATCACCGAATATCCTGCTGCGAGCGCTTCGGCAGCCTTCCGGCGCAGCGTCTGATAGACGCGGCGCGACACCTGCGACGTGTAGGCGCTCGGCAGCAGCCGCGTTTCGGGGGCGACGTCGAACAGACGCTTGCGAATCACGTCGCTGCGCAGAACCCGTGCGCCGAGACTTGGCGCCAAGGCTGCAGCAAGGGTCGATTTACCGGTTCCGCTAAGGCCGCCGATCGCGACCAGGCGGCAGGATCGCGGCCGCAAAAACTGAGCAGCAAGCTCAAGGTAGCTGCGCGCTTCGGCAGCCATTTCCGGCTTCAGCTTTGGCTGCGCCGCACGCTCCATCGCCGCAGCCGTGACATGCGCCCGGATCGCCGCGCGCGACGACAGAAAGAGCGGCATCGCGGCAAGCCCGTCGTCCTCACCGGTTAAATCGAGATAGCGGTTCAACACGAGGTTGGCAAAATCAGCTAGCCCGCGGTGCTCGAGATCCATCAACAGAAAGGCGAGGTCATAGAGGACGTCGACCGAGGCGAGCTCGTCGGAGAATTCGAGGCAATCGAACAGGGTCGGCTTGCCCTCCAGCAGGCAGATATTGCGGAGATGCAAATCGCCGTGGCAGCGGCGCACTTTTCCCGTTGCGCGCCGCCGGTCGAGCACGGCGCCGACGGCAGCAAGCCGCTCTAATGATCGTTGCCTGATCTCGACGATATCCTGAGTGGCGAAACCGGCGTGCGGCGCCGCCATCAGGCAGCGATGGTTTGTCTCGACGACAGCGGCCAGCGCCGCAGCGCCGCCGTGACCGGGGCGCGGTTCTGCTGCGTGATGGAACGCCGCGATATGGTGGGCGAGCTCGTTCATCAAGGGGGCATTTAATCGGTTGGTCTTGGCGAGCTCGTCGAAGAGCGCCGCCTGATCGAAGCGGCGCATCACCACGACCCAATCGACCACGCGACCTTCGGTACCAAAGCCGACCCCTCCATTCGCAGTGCGGGTCAGCGCTCGGACTTCCAGATAAAGCTCCGGCGCCGTGCGGCGGTTGAGCGCGAGCTCGGCCTCGCAGGCTATCCGGCGCTGTTCCGCGGTAGAGAAGTCGAGGTAAGGAAATTTTACCGCGCGTTTGAGCTTGTATGCTCGCTCGCCGGCGAGAAAGACCAACGACACATGCGTTTCAATGATATCGACTCGCTCGACTGCGGCTCCGTAGGAGGAAGGCCGGCTCAGAAAATCGACGACATCGCGCTGATCGTCGACCATTGCCGTGCGAGAACGGCCGCGCCCCGCTGCTTCAAACCGCCGGGAACAATGGCGCCAGGTAGCGCGGCCCCGAGATCGTGTGGTCCTCAATGCCGCGGACGCCGGGGATGTTCTCGGCGACGACGCGGAGTGCCCTTCTTTCCTCCTCCGATCCGACGGTCCCCCAAAAATGCACCACACCGTCCGAGACGACGACATTCGATTCGGCCGGGTTCGCCCATTCTTGCGTGCGCAGCTCGGCGAGCAGTCGCTCGCGGATCAGGCGATCGCTTTCTTCGTTGGCGCTCGCGGCTCCGCCGCTGGCCAACACCTGCAGCAGGTCGGCGCGGCTGACGATGCCGACAATCTTGCCGTCATGCACGACTGGGACCCGCTTGATCCGCTTGGTTTCCATCAGCTCGGCGATCTCGCCCAGGGTGGCCAGCTGTCCGACGCTGACGACCTCACGGGTCATGACGTCCTCCACCCGCCGGGCGTGCGACTTGATGTATTCCGCAGCCAATCGGGAATTTGTGGAGAACCACTCACTCCAGGGCATGCGTCGGCGCTCGGTCCCGGTTTCCGCCCGGCGCAATAAGTCACCTTCGGTGACGATCCCGACGAGCTGCCCGTTCTTGTCGAGGACGGGAAGCCCGCTGATGCGAAGGTTGATCATGAGCCTAGCGACTGATTCGACTGTCGTTTCGGGCGTCGTGGTCGCTACGGCCCTGACCATGACATCTCTCGCTCTCATCCGTCTCTCCTCTCGTGACCGGCCGAGGCTACCTACGCAAACGACACGGGCGTTGATATGAATCAACGCAACATTTCTCCGGACGGGTCATGACCGCTGCCGACGAGGGGCTGCGCTTGGCTCGCGGACTGCACGACGCCGGGGTCGATCGGTTTGCGCTATTGGGTGCCTAGCTGCGAAGGTTCTCCCGGATGGGCACCGCGATGCAATTTTTCTCCCTGAGTTTTCCGGAAAGCCAGGAGGACACAGGCCTCTTTCAAGCCGAAAATGGCGGTGCAGGATGATCAGTCAGTGGCTTGTCAGCATCAGTCTCCTACTCGTCGTCGGCTATTATGGTCGTTGCTTGGCAAGCTCGGGCTCGGTCGGCTGCCCGGCGACATCGTGATCTAGTGCGGAGATTTCCGCTTCTATTTCCCGATCGTGACGCGCCTTGCCGTCAGCCTGGTCGTGTCGCTGATCTTGTGGCTCCTGAACCCATGAACCACTCGGAGAGGGTGTGAGGGGGACGTGTTCCGCTTACCGACGCGCTCGGGCCCTTGAAGCTCGTCCACATTCACCGGTCGTCCATCGGGCTCAAGGCTGTCGTCGCAATCGACAACATCGCCTGCGGGCCGGCAGTCGGTGGCGTGCGCATAGCGCCCGATGTCAGCACCGAGGAGGCCTTCCGGCTCGCGCGGGCGATGACCTTCAAGAATGCAGCCGCCGAGCTGCCCGCACAGCGGCGGCAAATCGGTGATATTTGCCGATCCCAAGATGCCGCTCTCTGCCAAGGAACGGCTGATCCGTGCCTTTGCAGCGGCGATGGGCGATCTCACGGATTACATCCCCGGGCCCGATATGGGGACCGACGAGTTGGCGATGGGATGGATCAAGGACGAGACCGGCCGTGCCGTTGGCCTCCCCGGCGAGCTTGGCGGCATCCCGCTCGACGAGATCGGCGTCATCGGCTTTGGCCTCGCGGTCGCGATCGATGTAGCGCGGGAACATATCGGGTTGCCGCTGGCTGGCGCGCGGGTCGTCATCCAGGGCCTTCGGCTCGGTCGGCAAGCACGCCGCGCGCTTCCTCGTCGAGAAAGGGGCGGTGCTGGTCGCTGCGAGCGACGCAAGCGGCACGATCGCCGACAAGTACGGCATGGACCTGGCTGCCCTGATCGCGCTCAAGGCTGAGGGCCGGCCCCTACACGATCATGGGCGCGGCCGCAAGCTCGGCGTGGACGCGGTGATAGATATCCCTTGCGACATCTGGATCCCGGCGGCGCGACCGGATGTCATCCACGCCGACAACGTCGCACGGCTGCAGACCCGGATCCTTGCCGAGGGTGCCAACATTCCTTGTTCGGCGGAGGCCGAGCAGGAGCTCGCCGCCCGTGGCGTGCTGGTTCTGCCCGATTTCATCGCCAATGCCGGCGGCGTGATCTGCGCGGCGATCGAATATCGCGGTGGGACGGAGGCGGCTGCTCTCGCGTACATCGCGGAAAAAATCCGGGCCAACATCGAGCCCTTGCTCGACGAGATGCGGTGCACCGGTGCCTACCGCGCAAAGCAGCGCTGTCGCTAGCGACCGAGCGGGTGCAGCGGGCGATGCGGACGCGGCGATGGGGATATGAGGGCGAAGTGAATTGAGCTGGATCAATGTTCCGCCTGATGCTCCTGACGAATATCAACCCGTTCTCTTTCAGCTGACCGATGGAGACAGCAATGACAGAGGTACCCGTCGAAGTGAAGAAAGCGCCGCCGGCGCGGACCACCCTTCCCGATGTATGGCAATCCTTTCGCAGCGAAATGGACCGCTTGTTCGATCGGTTCGGCAGCGGGTTCGGTTTTCCGTCGTTCCGACGGATGTTCGACATCGAACCGGCGTGGCGCAGTTCGTTCAGCCTTTCCACGCCGGCGATCGACATGAGCGAGGACGAAAAGTCTTACAAGATCTCGGCAGAGTTGCCAGGGATCGACGCCAAGGACATCGACGTGTCGGTATCCGGCGACATGCTGGTCCTCAAGGGCGAAAAGCGCCAGGAGAAGGAGGAGAAGGACAAGAACTATCATTTCTCCGAGCGTGCCTACGGCTCGTTTCACCGCGCGTTCGAACTGCCAGCGAGCGTCGATCGTAACAAGGTCGCCGCCGATTTCTCGAAGGGGGTATTGACGATCACGCTGCCGAAGACGGCGGAGGCTCAGAGACCGCTAAAAAAAATCGAGGTGAAATCATCCTGATATGTGGCTGGTGAGGCGGCGGGACGCTCCGCCACCTCGGCCCTCGCGATGACGTTTCGCCGGCGCCATGAACGGCTGCGCGCCATGCGTCTGAAGGTGGCGGATGTCTACGGCCCACGACGCTCCTGAGGCACTGGACGAGGGCCGGGATTCGTCGCCCGACAGCCTTTTGCCCATGCCCGTTCGTGTCAGTCGAGTCCGACGAGACGGCGGATGTCGCAACCCTCGAACTGACACCTCCTTCGGCCTTCGCCTTCATCGCAGGCCAATTCAATATGCTTTACGTGTTCGGGCTGGGCGAAACGGCGATCAGCATCAGCGGGGATGCGGCCGAAGAGGGCCGGATCGTGCATACGGTGCGGGCAGTCGGCGCCGTCAGCAGCGCGATCACTCGGCTGTGCCGGGATCAGGTCATTGGCGTGCGCGGACCGTATGGCTCGTATTGGCCCGTTGCCGAGAGCGAAGGCAGCGACATTATCATCGTGGCGGGCGGGCTCGGTCTCGCACCGCTCCGCCCAGTAATCTATCACGTGCTCGCCCATCGCGAGCAGTACGGCAAAGTCGCTCTGCTCTATGGTGCGCGGGGTCCGGGTGAAATCCTCTACCGGCGGGAGCTCGAAGCATGGCGCCGGGGTGTCGACATTACGGTCACGGTCGATCACGCCGCAGCGGATTGGCGCGGCAATGTCGGCGTCGTACCGGCCATGATCCCGCGTGCACCGGTCGATCCGAACCGTGCAGTTGCCATGGTGTGCGGGCCGGAGATCATGATGCGGTTTACCGTCGACGCGCTGCGCCAGCGGGGGCTGGCCATGGATCGGATCTCCATCTCGATGGAGCGCAACATGAAATGCGCGATCGGGCAATGCGGGCATTGTCAGTTCGGACCCGCGTTCGTCTGCCGCGATGGGCCAGTTTTTCGTTTCGACCGCATCGCCCCGTTTTTCAACATCCGGGAGATCTGACGTGGCACGCCGCGCCCGCCCGCGCCTGGCGGTGTGGAAATTCGCTTCCTGCGACGGCTGCCAGCTCAGTCTGCTCGACTGCGAGGACGAGCTTCTTGCGGTCGCGGGAGCGCTCGACATCGCCTATTTTGTCGAGGCGTCGCGACGGATGTTTCGCGGGCCGTACGATCTCTCGCTGGTCGAAGGCTCGATCACCACGCCCGCCGACGCCGAGCGTATCCTAAGGGTGCGTCGTCTATCGCGGCATCTGGTGACAATCGGCGCTTGCGCCACGTCGGGTGGCATCCAGGCTTTGCGAAACTTCGCCGATGTCCGCGAATTCGCTGCCGCCGTCTATCCGCACCCCGAATATCTGAAGACGCTCGCGACCTCGACGCCGATCGGCGCTCACGTGCGCGTCGATTTCGAGCTGCGCGGCTGCCCAATCGAAAAGGGCCAGCTGCTCGAGGTCATCAAGGCTTTTCTGATCGGGCGCAAGCCGTCGATCCCCGCTCACACTGTGTGCCACGAATGCAAACTGCGTGGCACCGTCTGTGTCATGGTCGCGCAGGGAACACCCTGCCTCGGCCCCGTTACCCAGACCGGCTGCGGCGCGATCTGCCCGGCTTACAGCCGGGGCTGCTACGGTTGCTTCGGGCCGGCCGAGAGCCCAAACACGGCCGCGATCGCGCGCGAATTCTCGGCGCTCGGCATGGCCCAGCGCGATATCGCTCGCATCTTCCGTACCTTTAACGCCGCCGCCGAGGCATTCCGGAAAGAGAGCGAGGCCCATGGCGAATAGGACTGTGCGCGTCGACTACATTGCGCGCGTCGAAGGCGAAAGCTCGCTCGAACTTCATGTTCGCAACGGCGCGGTTGATAGGGTGCGCCTCAGCATCTTCGAGCCGCCGCGCTTCTTCGAGGCATTGCTGCGCGGGCGCGGCTTCGGCGAGGTGCTCGACATTGTCGCCCGTATTTGCGGGATCTGTCCGATCGCCTACCAAATGAGCGGCGTGCACGCGATCGAGGATGCGCTCGGCATCCAGGTCGATGAACCAATCCGCGGGCTACGCCGACTGCTCTATTGCGGCGAATGGATCCAGAGCCATGCGCTGCACATTGTGATGCTGCATGCTCCCGACTTCCTCGGCTATCCGGATGCGATCGCGATGGCGCGCGAGCATGGAGAGGCGGTGCAGCGCGGGCTGGCGCTCAAGAAAACCGGCAACGAACTCTTGCGCGTGCTCGGTGGTCGCGAGATTCATCCGATAAATGCGCGCGTCGGCGGGTTCTATCGAGTTCCGGGCCGCGCCGAACTTGCGCCGTTGGCCGAAGCGCTGAAGCATGCGCGCGATCAGGCGATCGAGACACTGCGTTGGACGGCGAGTTTTTCGTTTCCCGAATTCGTCCGCGACTACGAGTTCGTGGCGTTGCGTCATACCGATGAGTACCCGATGAACGCCGGGAGGATCGTCTCCTCGGCGGGTCTCGACATTGCCGCCGTCGATTACGAAACCGAGTTCATCGAGCGTCAGATGCCGTACTCGACGGCGCTTCATTCCGCATTGAAAGAGCGTGGTGCCTATCTGGTAGGGCCAATGGCGCGTTATGCTCTCAACCGGGATCGCCTGCCGGTCGAGATCCGTGCGCTCGCCGACGAAGTCGGTCTCGAGCCGATGTGCCGCAATCCCTTCCGCAGCATCCTCATTCGCGGTATCGAGGTCGTTTATGCCTGCGACGAGGCACTGCGTCTGATAGCTGGTTACCAGCCGCCGCCACGGCCTTTTGTGCCACCCGAGCCGCGTGCCGCCGTCGGCTACGCGTGCACCGAGGCGCCCCGCGGCGTCCTTTATCACCGCTACCGTCTCGATGGAGAGGGCACGATCCTTGAGGCAAGCATCGTTCCGCCAACCGCGCAAAACCAAGGTGTCATCGAAGGGGATTTGCGAGACGTCGCGACTGCCAGCCTCGATCTCGACGACCACGCACTGCAGGCCAGCTGCGAGCAGAGCATTCGCAACCATGACCCCTGCATCTCCTGCGCGGCACATTTCTTGAAGTTCCAACTGCACAGAACATGAGCGGCAGCGAACGGGCCCTGGCGCTGGTTGCTGGGATCGGTAATCCGGACCGTGGCGACGACGGCTTTGGTCCGACGGTCGCCCAGCGGTTGCGCGGGCGTGCGCCTTTCACGGTTCGCGTTGTCGAACGCAGCGGCGATGCTCTCGCCCTGATCGAGGATTGGAACGGTATCCCCTTTGTGATTGTCATCGATGCGGCAGCAGCGATCAGCCAACCGGGACGGGTCCATCGCCTCGATCTCACCGATAGGCCGCTCCCGATCGGACTTGCGCCTCCCTCTAGCCACGCATTCGGGGTCGCGGAAACCGTCGAGCTGGCGCGCAGCCTCGGCAAGCTGCCTCGGCATCTCATCGCTTACCTTGTCGAGGGCGAGCAATTCGCTACGGGAGCACCGCTGTCGCCAAAGGTTGCCAACGCCGTCGAGACGGTAGCAGAGCGGATCGTCAATGAGCTTTCCGCGATATTGGAGGCAAAAGGAAACGCCGGATATGCATGAGACAGCACTTGTCCGGGACGTCGTCCATCGGATCAATGACCTCGCTCGCGCGACCGGCGCGCGCCGCGTCACGGGTGCTAAGGTGTGGCTCGGCGCACTAAGCCACTCTTTCGGCCCAGCATTTTCGAGAGCATTACGCCATCGAGGCGCAAGGATCGATCGCCGCCGGAGCAACATTGGCAATCGAGGCGTCGGACGATCTCAATCACCCGCACGCCCAGCACGTCCGGCTTGAAAGCGTCGATCTCGACGAATGACCTCGCTGCACGCCTCGATCACGCTGCAGGTCGAGACCGCGACTGGCTACGGCCGGGCGGCGCCGGTGCGCTCTCGATCAGCTTGCGCAGCCTATTGCGACCGCGGGAAAGGCGCGACCGGACGGTCCCGACCGGGACGCCGAGGCGGGCCGCGATAGTCTCGTACCGTTCGCCGTCCAATCCGATCGGCACCACCACCGACCTTTGCTCTGCGGGCAGCCTTGCCAGTGCACGCTCGAGGTCCCGCACCTCGAGCCATGCGATTTGACGCGGGAGACAGGTCAGCGACGCCTGGGCGTAGTTCCGCTCGATCATGGCGCCATTTCGTACGGCTCGGCGGATATCGCTCACATGCTGGTTGTGTAGGATGGTGAACAGCCACGCTCGCAAGTCTGTCCCTTGCCGCCAAAGGTGGATGTTTTCAATCCCGCGGACGACCGTCTCCTGGACGAGATCATCCGCGGCGGCGGCATTGTGCGTCAGATGCAGCGCATAATGCCTGAGGCGCGGCAGCAGCGCCGCAATCTCCGGGGCAAAGCGCTCGACCTTGGATTTGTTTTGCCGGTGCCGAGTGCTGCTGTCACGAGCCGCCGTTAATGCCATCTTCGCCCTCGTCGGCATCTGCTCGCCAGCTGGTCCTAGGCTTTGGACGGGCTCGCCGGCTCTTTGATTTGGGTCAGGCGCTTTTCCAGCAGAGCGGCTTCTTTCTCCAGCTTGTCAGCTGTCCTCAGCCGAGCATCCCAAATCCACGGGTCTCCCGCGCGCTCGGCAAACTCGCGGTACCAAGCGGCCAGATCCCGAAGCTTACGCGCTTCGTCCATCGCCTTCTTCCCTCCGCACCTACCCGCCGGCTGATCAACATCAGCCTTTGGCTCGTCCGAGAGAAAGAAAATCATCGGTCTTTTCTGCCCGGACCTTGAGCCGATTTTCGCCAGGCTGCGCTCATCCGCTTGATCTGGATCAGCTAAATCGGCCGATACAGGCGTTCGACATCGGAGCGCCGGCAAAGCTCAGTTCCCGATCCCAACAACGCTGCCGCTCCGGCCGCCAGGCCAAATCTGACGGCCTCACGTAACGGCAGTGCCCGGGAGAGACCGAGAACTATCCCCGCCAGCATGCTGTCGCCCGCGCCGACCGTGCTTCTCGCCTCGACCGGGACCGCGGCGAACCGCTCGCACTCCTCAACGGTAACTAGCAATGCGCCTTCGGCCCCGAGCGACAGCACGACGATCTCGCTGCGGCTCCGCTCAATTACTTCGCGTGCGGCTTTTTCTTGCTCAAACGGGGTGCCGATTTCTCGTCCTACTAAGTCCTGCAGCTCCCGCAGGCTCGGTTTTAGCAGGTAGATCCCATGGCCAGCCTGCTTGAGTGCGGCGCCCGAGGTATCAAGCACGAAGCGTTTGCCCAGCCTTTGCGCTAGGTCGGCCACTCGGGCATAGAAATTCTCCCGAACACCCAGTGGGAGACTGCCGCTGGCGACGATATAGGCCGCTTCTGCCGCCACGACCGACAGCCGGTCGAGACAGCGTTCCTGGTCTCGCTCGGAAACCTCCGGCCCCGGCAGGATGAAACGAAACTGCTCCCCGGTTTGGCGGTCTTCGACCGCGAGGCTTTCGCGGGTGAACCCGGCGATTGCGATCGAGTGATGAGGCACACCTTCCTGGTCCAAAAGGTGCGTGATCATTTCACCGGCCGGCCCACCGACCGGGAAGATCGCGACCGCGTCTCCGCCCAGCGCTTGCACCGCCCGTGCGACGTTGATCCCGCCGCCGCCGGGATCGTAGCGCGGCGGCGAACAGCGCAGCTTGTGCGTCGGGACGACTCGGTCGGTCGAGGTGGCGATGTCGAGCGCCGGGTTCATCGTCAATGTCACGATCGTGCCCACGGGGATGCGCCTACTGCGCTGCGAGCGAGCGGGCTGCCGCCGCCTGCTCCGCCTCGTGCACCACGGTGGTGGTGCGCAAGAGGCTCGCCGCATTGACGCTGATCGAATCGATCCCGAGCTCGGCCAAGAAACGTGCTATCTCCGGATAATTCGCCGGCGCTTCGCCACAGATCCCGACGTGACGATCGTTGCGTTTGGCGCCGGTCACCGCGAGCCGCAGCATTTCGAGCATGCCGGCGTCGCGCTCATCGAAGTCGAAAGCGACGATCTCGGAATCACGGTCGACCCCCAGTGTCAATTGCGTCAGGTCATTCGAGCCGATCGAGAACCCGTCAAATATCTCTGCAAAAGCGTCGACTTGGATCACGTTGTTGGGGATCTCGCACATGACGTAGATCTCGAGCCCGTTGTCGCCGCGCCGGAGCCCGTGCCGAGCCATCGTCTCGATCACCTCCCTACCTTCGGCGACCCGGCGGCAGAAGGGCACCATCACCCGCAGGTTGGTCAGCCCCATTTCGTTGCGCACGCGCGCTAGTGCGGCGCACTCGAGGGCGAAGCCCGCGGCATAGGCGGGGTGGGCATAGCGCGAAGCACCGCGGAAGCCGAGCATCGGGTTCTCTTCCTTCGGCTCGAACCCGGCACCGCCGAGGAGGCTCGCGTATTCGTTGGTCTTAAAGTCCGACAGCCGCAGGATGACCGGCTTCGGATAAAACGCGGCGGCAATCGTGCCGACCCCCTCGGCCAATTTCGCGACAAAGAAATCGGTTGGGCGGGCATAGTTCCGCACCAGTCTGGTGATCGTCATGAAAGCCTTCTTCGAGGTGACCTTTTCTGGGCAAGCGAGCGCCATCGGATGGACACCGATGTGCTCGTTGACAATGAACTCCATCCGCGCGAGCCCGACACCGTCATTGGGCAGCATCGCTGTGTGATAGGCGAGTTCGGGATTGCCCAGATTGACCATGATTTTGGCGCGCGGCCGCGGCAACGCACCCGCCGGCACCCGGGTGATCTCGAACGGCAGAACGCCGTCGTAGACCTTGCCGACCTCACCGTCGGCGCAGCTGACCGTGACGAGCAACCCGGTGGCAAGGCGTTCGGTCGCCCCTTCGGCGCCGACCACCGCCGGCACGCCGAGTTCGCGGGCTACAATGGCGGCGTGGCAGGTGCGTCCGCCGCGGCTGGTGACGATCGCCGCGGCCGTCTTCATGACCGGCTCCCAATCTGGGCTGGTCGCTTCGGCTACCAGCACCTCTCCGGGAAGGAAGGAGGAGAGGTTGTGCGCGTCCGTCACCACCCGAACCTTACCCGAAGCAATTTTTTCACCGACCGCGCGCCCGGTTACGAGGACCGGGCCGCTGGCCTTCAACGCATAGGTCTCGAAGGCGCCCGGTTCGCGGCGCGAGGCGACTGTCTCGGGGCGGGCCTGGACGATGTAGAGCTTGCCGTCGACCCCGTCCTTGGCCCACTCGATGTCCATCGGCGTCGGCTGCCCGGCCAGTCGCGAGTAGTGGTCCTCGATGCGGATCGCGTAACCGGCGAGCTCGAGCACCTCTCCGTCGGCGAGACAATAGCGTTCTCGATCGGTCTTGCGGGTCGGCAGGTTACGGGTGCTGGCCTCGCCGTGCCCGCGCGCATAGACGAGCCGCATCTGCTTTCTGCCGAGCGAGCGGCTCAGTACGGCGCGGTAGCCCTGGCGGAAGGTCGGTTTATGAACGTAGAACTCGTCCGGGTCGACCTTGCCCTGGACGACGTTCTCGCCGAGACCCCAGGATCCGGTCACGAAGACCACATCGCGAAATCCGGATTCGGTGTCGAGCGTGAAGATGACGCCGCTCGACGCCAGATCCGAGCGGACCATTTTCATTACCCCGACCGACAGTGCCACTCTAAAGTGGTCGAAGCCGTTGTCGATGCGATAGACGATGGCGCGGTCGGTGAAGATCGAGGCAAAGCAGCGCCGGCAGGCCTCGAACAGATCGCTCTCGCCTTGCACATTCAGAAAGCTCTCGTGCTGGCCGGCGAAGCTCGCAGTCGGCAGGTCTTCGGCGGTGGCTGAGCTGCGCACGGCAACCGCGACCCCGGCGCCGCATTTTTCTTCGAGGGCACGATAGGCCGCGGCGATCTCTGTGTGGAGATACTCGGTGCCTGTCGCCTCGTAAACCAGCCGACGGGCGGCGGCAGCGCGCTCGGCGAGCAGCGCCACATCGTGGTGGTCGAAGCCGGAGAGAAGCCGGCGCAATTCGTCCTCGATTCCGGCCGCAGCGAGCGCGTCGCGGTAGGCTCGGGCGGTCAGCGCGAAACCCTCGGGCACTCTGACCCCCTCGCGCGCGAGCATCGCATAAAGCTCCCCGAGCGATGCGGTCTTGCCCCCGACTTCGGGAACGTCGCTTAGCCTGATATCGCTAAACCAGCGGACATAGGATTGTGCCGGCATCGGATCCACTCGCCTGGTGAGCCGGCATGATGCGCTCGCAGCAAAGCGATCTGCGTTGACCCAGATCAACGCCGGGCCGGGCAACCTGCGGAAATGTGCAAGCTCCACTGGCCTTTGGAGTTTGCCATGAGCAGCGACTTACAGCTTCGGCAAGACGTTCTCGACGAGCTCGAATTCGAGCCCAGCGTCAATGCCGCCCATATTGGCGTGACTGCGAACCACGGTGTGGTCACCCTGACCGGCTTTGTGACGAGCTACGCCGAGAAGACGATGGCGGAGCGCGCCGCGCGGCGCGTCAAAGGGGTCAAGGCGATCGCCGAGGAAATCGAGGTGCGCCTGCCGTCGGATACGAAACGCGCGGACGACGAGATTGCAGCACGCGCAATCGACATCCTGAAGTGGCAGGTCGGAGTCCCCGCCGACCGCATAAGGGTCAAGGTCGAAAAGGGCGTCGTAACCCTAACCGGCGACGTCGATTGGCAATTTCAGAAGACCGAAGCCGACCATGTCGTGCACAAGCTGAACGGTGTGGTAGACGTACTCAACCAGATTCGGGTCGCTTCGCCGATCCATGCCGTCGAGATCAAAGAGAAGATCGAGAAGGCGTTGCAGCGCAGTGCCGAGCTCGAGGCATCGCGGATTACCGTCGAGACCGAGGGCGGCAGGGTGATCCTGAAGGGCAGGGTCCGCGCCTGGTACGAGCGCGACATCGCAGAACGGGCCGCCTGGTCGGCCCCTGGTGTCACCGAGGTTCAGGATCGCTTAACGATCGAACCGTAGTCGTTTGTCGGTATGGGCGCCGGGGGCATCACGCCGGCGCCTACCCCGCTTCGCCGCCCCATCCCTTCCCGCTTTTGTGCCGGAGAAACCGCGAAAAATCCCGTCTAAAGCCGCGAAATCGATTTTAGAATCGCCGCTAAAATCCTGTTATTTGAGACAGTTACGGGGTCAGATGAGGTTCACCCGAACCGGGAATTTAATGGCGCGGATCCGCAGGGCTGTCCGGGGAACGGGAGCGAGTTGCTGTGTCTCGAACGGCCGCAACCGCAAGTCGTCATGCGCGGGCTCGACCCGCGTATCCACGCGGCTACCGGCGCCGCCAGCGTCCGTGGCGAAGGCGCGGATGGCCGGATCAAGTCAGATCAAGTCCGGCCATGACGACTCTGAGTTGCACAGGGGTCGGTGCACGTTCGGATCCACATCCATGGCGAATTTCCCCGGACAGCCCTGCGCGGATCCGGGGAATTGACGCGACGCCTATCTACGCTCGTCGGGTTCTGCGTCCTCGCGCTTAAGAATGTCGTAAACCCGGGCGACGACGCCACGCGGCCGGTGCTCCAGTTCGGTGCCGATCTGATCGTCGGCGGTTGCCCAGGTGAAGGCCTCGAGCACCTCGGCCGGGGTTGCGTCGGTCTCCAGGATCCTCATCAGTACGGCATCATCGAGCGGACCCACGATCTCGGTGATCTCCGCGGCGGTCGCAGGGCGATCAATCTGTTTCATCGAACTGTACTCCGTATCACCCGCGGACCGTTTCAGTCGGAGGCAGGTGATGCTTGCCGAGCGGGACAACGGTGCTCGCCTGTGTGCCTTCGGCGCTCTCGGCATGCTGTGCAACAAAACGCACTTCATCGCCGACCGCGAGCTTGTCGAACCCGCCATTGGTGACGCTGTTGCGGTGGAAGTAGATCTCGTCGCCGTCGACGCTCAGAATAAAGCCGCAATTCTGCTCGGGGAGGAGCCGCGCAACCCGGCCGTGGTCGGGCACCGCATGTAGCTTGACATCGCTGCGCGCCTCGCGAGCGTAGTCTTCGAGCAGCCGGCGCGTCGTGTCGAACGCGTCGCGGATCGCGACGTAGACGTCCTCATGAGCATGATGTGCTGCGGGATCACGGCCGACGGCGATCTCGCGGCTCGGAACTTTCAGGTCGACGCGGACATGGAACAAGTTACCCTGCTGGCGGCGCGGGTGCTGACATTCGACGACCACGCGGCACGACACGATGCGATCGAAGAACCGTTCGAGCTCCTCGGCCCGTTCGCGGATGCGCGCCGCGACCGCGTCCGAGGTATCCATGCGCCGGAAGGTGATCTGAAGCGGCAGCTGCATTGAATTTTTCCCTTGTGGATACGATGTGATAATACGCAACGGGAGCCGCCGGGCATTGATCCAGCGCAATCACTCCAGGCAGCTCAGTTCTGGTTCGGTCCCTTCCGGACGCGAGCTTGAGGCCCCGGTCATCCGAGGGGTGACGGCGGCGCGGCTCATTTCGTAGTTCGGCGGAAATCCTGATCTGGGAAAGCGGCGACCGTCGCCGGCTGGATCACAATCGCCGCGCGATCATAGCTCTGGTGGCAGGCGTTGCACGCCGCTGTCAGTTGTCCGTACGCCGCAACGAACTGGGTGCCGTCCTCAGCCTTGATGGCCCGGTCGAGTGCCGCCAGCGGCTCCTTGACCGTCGTCGTGATCATGTCCGGGATCGACAGATCCCGATATTTCGGCAGGATCTCGGCGACGTCGGCGAGGGTTTCACGCAGCTGATTGAGCTCGTAGGCAGCGTAGGGCCAGTTCCGCTCGGTCCCCGCGAGACCGAGCTTGATGTGGCGCGGCTGCACGAATGCGGTCATCAGATCGCCAAGGGCAGCAGCATGTGGCTGCTGTGCTGTCGCGGGGATCGGCACCGCGAGTGCAGCTGCCACCGCGATCAGGACGATCGATCGATTACTCACGGCGGCAAGCTCCTTTTGGGGGTCATCCTGATGGCGATTCAGGGGCGGTCGCGCAGACTCAGGATGTAGGCGATCACATCCGCGGTCTGGCCCGGCTGAAGGATCAGGTTCGGCATCTTCGGATGGGAGCTCGTCAGGAAGACGCGGAGGGCCGTCGCGGTCATTCCTGGGGTGTTCGCGATAGCGCGAAAGGCCGGGGCGATGGCGAGCGTTCGCGGCGGCTCTTTTCCCGGCTCGACAACGTGGCACAATTTGCAGGCCTCACGCGCGAAGGCATGGCCACGCGCAATATCACCTTCCTGTGCCGCCGCGCTGAAGGCCGTTGCAGTCAGAGCGCCGGCGAGCGTCGCCGCACGTCCAACTCGCGGCATCAGGATTCAGCCACGTTTCCGACCCCGAGCGGTCGACCGAGGGCTTCACTCATCGTCCAGTACCGGCGCTTTGTGGCGCCCTCGCGGGGCCAAAGGATATCACTTCTGGGGTAGATGCTCCGTGCATCCACGCCGCGTTGACCCGTGCTGGCGGAAAATCGGACTATTAACGTTGACACCCTTTCGCGATAAACACAAGGCAAGGTTGTCGTGCAAGGCATAGGTGGCGTCATCTCGGCGCCTAGAATAATCGGCCCAGGCCTCGACCACAGGCGGCGAACGCCGCAGCGACAGAATTTTGCGCTATTCAATGGTTCATCAACAGTGGAACTGGGGCGTGCGCGAGCAGATACCTCGTCACACCGCCGAGAAAACTCTGCCGTAGCCGACTGTGGGTGTAAGCGCCCATCACAATCAGCGTTGCTTGCTGTTCAGAAGCGGCTGAAACCAGAGCCGCGCCGGTCGCGTGGTCGTCTTTGGGGCTCTTCACCGGGTGCGCTCGAATCCCGTGCCAACGGAGATAGTCTGTCAGATCGGTAGGATCGACACCCTCGACGTCATATTGAGGCGCGGCAAAGATCGACACCCGACCGGCGAGATGCAGCAGCGGCATCGCGCCGAGCACCACCCGGCTTGCCTCGAGGCTGCCGTTCCAGGCAATCATGACATGGTCGATGATGTCGGAAGGCACCCTCTCGCCGATGACCAGGGTCGGGTGTCCGCCGCCGAAGACCGCGGCGTCGAAGCAGCGTTGCGCCTCGATGGACCTGGGCGCGGGCCTTGGCACGACAATCAGATCGGCAAGGCGCCCGTAGCGTGTCACCACCGCCTGGATTTCGCCGATTTGCTCTGCCCAGGTCGCAAAGCACGTATCGAGACGCCCGCCGGGGGTTTCGGGAAGGTTGTTGCGGGTTCGCCAGTCGATGAAGCGCTCTTTCTCCTTGGCAGCCACGTCGTGCGTCTCCCGCTCGATTACCTCGCGCGTCACTCCGGCAGCAAGGACCACGTCAGGAATTTAGGCAAGAGCTGCATCGGGGTTCGGAAGAATGAACAGCGCACGAATGTGCGAATTCACTCGTCGTGCCAATGTGAGAGCGGCATCCAAAAGCGCGTCGCCCGACGCCTCCGCAGTCAGCAGCACAAGGATCGTACGAATCATTTTGTTTAGCCTTTCCGCCTTCGTAGCGACCTCTTTTACGGGCGAGCGCCACGCAACAACTTGATTCAGATCAATCCCGCATGTGGCTTTGGAATTCGGAACACTCGTGGCGCAGTGTGAGATCGGCACCTGCCAACCGAAGACGAGGGCGGTACCCGCCGAGAGGGTGGCACCCTTGGCCATCCCCTGCGATATTTGACTTGGATCAAACCTCAGGCCCGGAGTCGGGCATATTTCTGAGACACGACATGAAACTGAGCCGATCCCTTGCGATCCAGCGCGCACTTGTTACCGATCACTGCCTTGGCCGCGATAGCGGTCTTGGTGCGATTGCCACGGGCAATATCGTCCCTATGTCGGCATCTGCTTGTCGAGCTGGGAAGCCGTGCCGCCGCGGTAATCACGATCTGCGTGGAGCGGCGGTCAAGTGAAAGGACGTGAACAGATGAAGGCGCATGATGTCATGACCGATGCCGTGGTGTCGGTGCGTCCCGATACGCCGACATCCCAAGTCGCTCGGCTGCTGCTCGACAACGGGATCAGCGCAGTGCCTGTTGTAGATAGCGATGGGTCGCTGCTTG
>Ga0306921_10000193_pt1 | contig 47278 bp, 41 predicted proteins | sample sta12Cox44000080_FD_203760 | JGI IMG/M metagenome (GOLD analysis project Ga0306921, IMG submission 203760) | Lab enrichment of tropical soil microbial communities from Luquillo Experimental Forest, Puerto Rico - statoxic.12C.oxic.44.000.080 (v2)... | ecosystem: Environmental > Terrestrial >... | reverse complement strand
TGCTGGAGCCATTACCGTTCTCCGCGTCGACCGATATTGTCTTCGGAGGCTCCACGACAAATGGTTGTGAGCCTAGCTCCTCAACCGAGCAGAGCCCAATTCCGTAGGCTTTTCGGAGAGCACGATTCACCGCCCTAGTTTCAGCCACCCTCATTTCGGCCCCGCGAACTCGGAACGAAACATTTGAGGGGTCAGCATCGCCGTAGCCAGCAAAACCTCTTGATCCGGGTTTCTTGAATACGATCGCTCGAAACACCCAACGGTTCGAAAGGCGGTCACAAAAACCTTGAATCGGCTCAACCAAGATCCCAGAGCATCCCTTTCGTTCGGCAAGGCTGAGAAGGCCTGAATGGGTGACATACCATCGATTCTCTACGAGCTGCAGATCGCCCGATCCTAAAGATATTCGATATCTGAGCGTTAAGTTTTCCAAGGCATTCAGGTGGGATTTGCGAATCTGATCAGGCCACAATTTCTTGGCGAGTTTTAGATTTGCTCTAAACAAACCGCGCCAGCTCTTAACGCGTTGTCGTTTCATAAGCCCAATCCCTCATGTAATAGAAACACATACATTCTAGTACATAAAATATCCATTGTCAACGGAATTGTTGGCAGAGCAACGCGTTTCTCATACAATCGCCTCGATGAAAAAGGACGCGCCTCTAGCTTTTCGCATTCCCGCTGATCTCAAAAAGAAGCTGCAGCGACTCTCGAAACAGGAGTCCCGGAGTCTCTCCCAGATTTGTGAACTACTACTCAGGATTGGCGTAGAGGAATACGACCGAGACGGGCAACGTTACTGGCAGAAAGTCCTCGCGCACTCTCGCGAAGATGATGAAGCATAGTCATTCAGATTTTTCCTGCAGATACTCGCCCACGGGAAGCGAACGGTATGAGATTGCGGAATGCTGACGCGGAGCTTGTTTTCTTTGCGTGAGATAATTCTAGGCAGCTCGTCATTCGGCGTGTTAGTTCAAAGACGACACAGATCGCGAGTTACCGTACGCGAACGCCTTTTTGCCCCACATCGACAATAGTAGTTTCCATCTTCTGAAAGTACATCATGCCTGTCACCACGATGGCCATCGCCACCAGCCGATGCGGCAACGCCGAATCCAATCTCACTCAGCCTTACGAGAATAATTTGCCGAGGTCGAGACATGCCGACCGAAGGAAAGCATGTCTAATACATTCGCGACAAGGCGTGGCTCCGCACGCTCAAACAATTTGCGCCAGAGGTACTGCGGTTTAGAGCTAAATATCAGGCTGGTTTCGGCCTGCACGCTGTACCACGCTCCCACGTCCATTTCATTTTGGAGTTGGGCTGGCGCCCATTGCGATCGCCCCAGAAACAGGCGCAAGTTCGATGATTTTTTCGGATCTTTCAACAGTTCGCTAATGAACTCCGGATCAAAACTCAAGTAAACGTCGGCAAACAACAGCTCTGCCCGCTTAGGCAGCTCGCTTGACCGAAACAGCACGCCGGGAGTTCGCGGGTCCACGGGACCACCGAAGTAAGTAGTCTCGGAACGGTTCTTCAACACCTCATCATCGGGAAAAATCCCACTCAGATTAACGCAAGCAGATTTGTTGAGGATGAGGCCAACGACCAGATCTTTTCCTACCGCAGGGGACAGCGGGAACATCAATACCACGGATTCTCTAAAAATAGGATCCCGCAGCTCGGGGCGAGCAACTAGAAAGAGAGTCTTGCTCTCACTGTCCTTCTTATTATCGGGTGTGTCTTGTGCTAAATGCGCGGGCGTAATGCTGAAGACAAGCGACAGGAGGCAGGCAGCTAAAACCGCCACTCTTAAGCTGAGCATGATGTCGATTTGGCCCTATGGCTTGATGCATTGTACGCCTCTCCTGCTCTTGGTTCATCGCAGGATTGAGCAACGGCTGGGGATCGATGGACCTCACGGAGCCAGCCAAACCACTTCAAGGGGTCGAGGTTTGATGTGAACTCTCTTTCACCCCGAAATGCGGTCCGCGCTGAAAATTACTTATTTCTTGGATTTGAATCTTCCCGGCCGCGCTGATAACGAGGGGCAAAAATCGACCGGCCAGCCGGGGTTGATGTTAAAGGTTTGACTGACGACTCCTCTTATCGGCGGCTCCGATGAAGGAGCGTTTACTCCCTTGATAAGCAAACGTCTCCAGATTAGAATCGCCTAACCGGATAAGTTCAAGTTCAGATTTTACTATTTCTCCAGTAAAAGATTGCCAACGCCCGCTGACTTCTTCTGGTATGCGTAGAAGGATGAATTGGGGTGCCTTTCATGACAGATCGGCGCGAAGTTCAATCGAACCGCACAGCGCCAGAAGTTCTCTGCTTCAATAACAGATTTCGTAAAGCGTCACAGGTAATGGCGTTTTTTGTCTCTGCCTTGGGGCTTTTGGTCTTCTGTGGCTGGGCTTTCAAAGTGCCCGCCTTGACCTTTATTCGACCTGGATTGCAATCGATGAAGGTCAACACAGCATTATCGTTCTTGTGTTTGGGGGCGGGGCTTTGGCTGGCTCACGATGACAAGAGGCAACGCAGCAGGCGCATCCTGGGGCTATTAGTGGTCATTATTGCTGGATTAACGCTTGCAGAATACGCCTTCCACATCAATCTTGGGATTGACCAGCTACTTTTTCGCGATACACGTACACCATCACTCTCGGCCTATCCGGGCAGAATGGCGATTGCTACGGCGATTTGCTTCCTTTCCCTAGGGTCGGCAGTTGCTTTCTTAGGGCTAAAGAACACGCTTACACTGCAGCGCACACTTGTAGGTGCATGCTTCGCGTTCTCTCTGGTAGCCCTCTGCGGCTATCTGTATGGAGTCAAGTCATTCTATTCGATTACGTCCTACTCAACGACAGGACTGCATACTGTCGCTGGTCTCTTTGCAGCTTGTATCGCCTATTTTCTCGCTCGTCCTGATCAAGGAATAGTGTCTATTGCTGCAAGGGAAAGCAGCTCTGGTTATCTTGTGCGAAGACTAGTCCCGGCAATTGTTATCGTGCCCATTCTGCTCGGGTGGTTGGGGCTTGTAGGACAGCGAGCCAATTTGTACGACGTGCCATTTGGCACCGCCCTGTTCGCGCTTGCAAACATTGGATGTTTGATGCTTTTGACCATTCTGATTGGCCATTCAATGCGTAGCTGGGAATGGGAGCGTTTCCATGCCGAACGAACAATGCGCGAGAGTGAACAGCGGTTCCGTTTAGTTGCGGATACCGCTCCTGTCCTGATTTGGATGTCTGGTACAGACAAGCTGTGCACCTACTTCAACAAGCCATGGCTTGAGTTCACAGGACGATCCATCGAACACGAGTATGGAAACGGTTGGGCTGAGGGGGTTCATCCTGAAGATTTGAAGGAGTGCCTACAAACGTATGAGCAATCCTTTGATCGCCGAGAGAAATTCAGAATGGAGTATCGGCTTCAACGTCACGACGGACAGTATCGGTGGATACTCGATATTGGAGTACCACGGTTCAATCCAGATGGCTCGTTTGCGGGATACGTCGGGATTGCTGTTGACGTGACCGAGCGTAAGCAGGCAGAAGAAGCGCTCTCAAAAGCAAACCGTAGGCTTATTGAGGCACAAGAGCAAGAACGCGCCTGGATCGCGAGAGAACTTCACGACAACATCGGCCAACAGCTCGCGATGTTGGCAATTGAACTCGGACAACTCCGAGATAATCCTGCCGCGACTCAGCGTCATGTGAAGGAACTCCTAAACCGAGTAGTTGAGATTTCGGAGGAGATACGAGCCCTATCGCACGAATTGCATTCCTCAACGCTGGATTATTTGGGTGTCGTTCCAGGCATAAGAAGCTGGTGTCGAGAATTTGGTGAGCGCCAGAAAATGGAGATCGACTTCAAAGATGATGTGTCCCATCCCGTACCATCCGAAATAGGACTCTGCCTGTTTCGAATTCTACAAGAAGCTCTGCACAACGCCGTCAAGTACAGCGGAGTGAAACGGATCGAGGTGGAACTGGCGGAGCGTTCAAATGAAGTTCATCTTAAAATTAAAGATTCGGGCCACGGATTCGACATCGAAGCAGCCAAGCGAGGGAGCGGTTTAGGTCTCAGGAGCATGCAAGAACGGGCTCAGTTGGTGGGCGGGACGATTGCCATTGAATCGAAGCCGATGCAAGGAACAAGCATCCGCGTTCGTGTCCCCTTTCAAGCCAAAGCAAGTTCATCAGCTGCCTAGATAAGGCCGAGCTTAAGCCATGATTATTGTTTCAACGAGAATTAACGGCTGAATGCTTGGCACAGATTCACCCTATGGTCTGGTCATCGCGTCGTTCCCACACGTCATGTTGAAAATCCTGTGAATAAGCTGTGATTTTCAGCTTGACTGCCCGAAGAGATGTGTTGACGAATCCCAACGGGCGGTTAGGGTTGTTGAGCTAATTCTATGAGATGCGAGTCTGCTAACCAAAAGGTTGGTCCGGGATGCATGCTGCGATGCGCACCGTTGATTCTGGCGCTGCTCGCAGTGAGTCCGGTCTTTTCCTTTGAGTCTTCTTCCCCAGTTGGACAACTACAGCACGCGACGAACGAGATAGAGAAGAAAAGTACGGAGCATTCGATCTGCTACGCGGTGCAGGTCGGCGCCTACAAGGAGCGACCAGAAGTTGGAGCCATGCTGGATAAACTGGCGCAAGAGTTTCCATACCGGATGATGGTTACGCAAGTGGGAACGGGAGACAAAACGCGCTGGCGTTTGCGCGTGCTGGCAACATCCAGGGTCGAGGCCTTCATGATTTCTGAACGCCTGCTCGCAGAGCAAGGGGTCGAGGCGTGGATTGTTCCCATTCCTTGTACTCACTGGGTCAATGGCAAACAAGAACCCTCAATTCCCGCACCCTCAGATCCGCCGCTCACCAAAGAACAGGTTGTAGCACCCCCGAGAGAGACTGAGGTCATCTCCCGTCCGGTGGAAAGTCCAGCGCCGCTGAGCGAACGAATGGTGTGGCTGATTACTATTACTACGTTCCTGGTCACCGCATTTGTGGTGCTTCTTATCTGCATCCTTCATTTCCAGAGGCTACAGATTCGAGAAGCGCTAAGAAAACACGGGCAGCGACGAATGGAAAAGCGTATCCCTGCGAGAATTCCGCTTAAACTCTCTAGCCTAGGTGAACCTGTCATTCATGAAATCGCCTTCACTGAGAACGTCAGTTCACGCGGCGCCCGCGTTGCCACCCAAAGTGGCTGGCGCCCAGAGGATAATGTGCTGGTCAAGTTGCTCCGAGGGGGTATGCGCACTCATGCGCGAATTGCTTATCTTGAAACATCAAGTGGGGTGTTTGCCATCGGCTTACAATTCTCTACAGTAGCAGTACCGTCACAAGCTCAGACTGCGGCTCTCGCTTCGTCTGAAACGACACTCTTTTAAGAAAAGAAGATGCATTCCCTTTCTATGAAGACAGAGCAAATTCTCGGCGCGCTACCCCCGCAAAAGCTTTTCATTCATGGCAAGTGGGTCGACAGTGACAGTTCCGAGCGGCTCGAAGTCTACAGTCCGTCAAGCGGGAAGCTGTTGGCGACGGTTCCCCACGCTTCTGAAAAAGATGTCAATCGTGCGGTCGAATCGGCCCGCAAAGCCGGTGATGGCTGGCGACTCACGCCGCCGTTTGAGCGCTCCGCTAGTTGCCATCGGATTGCGGATCGCATCTTGTTGCACAAAGAGACGATTGCGGCGATTATTTCTCTCGAACAGGGTAAACCGTACTTCGCCGAAGCACTTCCCGAAGTAGAGGAGACAGCGGAGAATTTCCGAATCGCGGCGGAAGACGTGAAGCGACTTGAGACTCCTATCATCCCCGCGCGCGATCCCAATAAGCGCCTCTTCACTTTTAAGGTTGCTATCGGCACGTGGGGCATCATCACCCCTTGGAATTTTCCCACTGTGATCCCCTCAGAGTATTTCGGTCCCGGGATTGCGGCAGGCAACACCATAGTATTCAAGCCGGCCGAGCAGACGCCACTTGCGGGATTGTTTATGGCCCAGTGCATTGCGGAAGCGGACCTGCCTCCAGGCGTGTTCAATCTGGTGACGGGTCTTGGCCCAAGCACGGGCGATGCGCTTGTAAGTCATTCAGGGATCGACGGCATTGGACTTACAGGTGAAACGCACACAGGCGATACGATTCAACGTCGCGCCGGAATTAAGAAACTGTTGATGGAACTGGGCGGGAACGGTCCGCAGATTATTCTAGAAGACGCTGATTTGAAGCGTGCTGCCAAAGCAGCCGCTTTCGGGGCCTATTTCAACGCTGGCCAAGTTTGTTGCGCCACAGAGCGTGTTCTTGTAGATCGGCGCGTTCAAAAAGACTTTCTCGATTTGGTGATTCAAGAAGCGAAGAAAGTTCGAGTCGGCGACCCGTTTGGCGAAGGCATCCACATGGGTCCGATGAACAATATTCCTGTTCTGGAAAAAACGGAGCGGCATCTTGCGGACGCACAGCATAATGGTGCGCGCGTTGTTTTTGGCGGAAAACGAATTGCAAATCAGCCCACAAACTACTTCTTCGAACCTACTGTGATTGACAACGTAAGTCCGGAAATGCTGTTGAACAACGAAGAGACGTTTGGCCCCGTGGTTCCCGTGATTACAGTGGATGGGTATGAAAAAGCGATCGAATTAGCAAACGCCACCGGATACGGTTTACAGATGGCAATTTTCACACGGGACATTGATAAGGCGTTTCATTTTGCCGATCGGCTACGGAGCGGAAATGTGGTGATTAACGACACGACCGATTACTGGGAAGCTCACGAACCGTTTGGCGGTGGCGGCGGCACGAAGAGCGGTTACGGTCGTCTCGGTGGCCGATTCACGTTCGATGATATGACACACCTGAAAACCGTTGCCCTCCACATCAACAGTTTGACTCCGAAGCACTAAGCAGCCAAGAGCACGCTGGCAATCAGTGCAAACACGATTCCGATGCCCTGCCGCGGAGTTAGCCGTTCATGCAGAAACAGGATGCTCAAGAGAATCGTGACCAGCGGATAAAGCGCGGAGAGCGTAACAACGGTCGAGGCCCTTCCCTGATCCAATGCGGCGAAGAAAGTTAAGAATCCGATAAATGCAAAAAATCCGCCTAATGCTGCCCAGCTAAAGCCGGGGACAGACCACTCAAAACGGAAATTTTCCATGAACAGCACAACAACTGCGAACGCTAGCACACCTGCCGTTTGAAATAAAAGAGCCTGCTTCGGTTTGGAATAGTTCGAAGCTAGCTTGCTGAACAACCCCCACAGTCCCCACGTCACAACAGTCAACACGGAATAAAAGTACCAAAGTCTTAAGAGCGTCTCCCGCTCCGCAATTTGCAACTTGTATCGGAGCATACTGGCGATATCGGCTCTTCAGTGCAAAAATTCTGCAGGCGAAGCTCGGCGTTGTGCCTTTACGCGGCGGCCATTTCCAAGATTGAATATGGGCTCATGGTCGGCACAACACGTTTCAATCGAAGAGCAGATTTTGAAGCCAACTCGGCGTATTCCTCTTGCGTGCGCTCCATGCCACCGGGAAGTGCCATCATTGCGATGTCGAGTTCCTTCGAGAGATGCGGCCCAGGCGTAGGCGGAACTACGCTCTCGATAATCAGCACTCGGGCATGAGGCGGCATGTCGCGCCGGATGCCGGCCAGGATTTTGATGGATTCCGCATCAGGCCAGTCGTGAATGATATTCATCAGCAGGTAGGCGTCGGCTCTGGGAATTGGGTCGGAGAAGAAATCACCGCCAATTGTGGTGAGTTTCTCGCCTTTTTCCGGCGTGACTCCCGCTATCACGTGTGGCTGATCAAAGAGAATTCCCTGTGCCGCCGGTGAACCTTTCAAGATCGCCCGTAGTAGGTGGCCACGTCCGCCGGCGATGTCGGCGATGGTGACGAATCGCGAGAAGTCATACACAGGCAGTATGGCTGCGATGTCGCGATGCGATTTCGAGGTCATTGCCGCATCGAAAAGACGGCCTTCCTCCGAGTGACTGTCCAGATATCTGAAGACGCCCTCCGGGTGGCCCTTTGCGAATGCAGGTTTGCCCGTACGCAACGAATGTTCCAGATCACCGAAGGCGCTCCAGAACACCGGCAGACCGAGCATGCGCACGTAATCCCGCAAAGAACCAGGGTGGTCGGAACGAAGGAAACGCGACGCGTCGGTATGACTCCAGGCTCCATCTTTCCATTCAAAGATCCCAAGTGAAGCCAGCAGCCGCAGCACACGATAGAGTGGCTGCGGCTGAGTACCGGTGCTTTTTGCAAGTGCATCCGTGGATTGGGACTGATCGCCGATGAGATCAGCAATTCCGAGCTCGGCGATGACATGCAGGCAACGCGACGTCCAACACGCTATGGTGAGCTGCATGAGTTGGATGTTTGCGGTGCTCGGCATAGAAGCGCCGGGCAACGCAGTGCCGGTGTTCATAAGAGTCACCTCGAGGAAAGACCTAAGAAGACAAGTCGCGCGATTATATCCCAACTCGGTTCACTCCAAGTGTCTCCGCGTATGCCTGTACAGAAATGAACAGGCCTAAGATTATCGGTCCAGCTCGATGTCGATCACGGCACGCCAAAGAAGCCAAAACATTGAGCCGATCATACCGAGACATCCAACCGACCTGACGATGCCGGCGATCACCGTGTCGTAGGAGAGGACGCCAAGTTGGGTGAACAAGTAGTTCCAATCGTGAATCAAGGATTCGTAGCGGCCAATTGACATCCAAGGTAGCTGCTGGGCTTGAGCATCAGCCATATACCGGGCGATCGGCAGGAACTGCTCGAAAAAGAAGAATAGACAAAGGGCCACGTAGAGTGGCTGGCGTTGTCGAATAAAATAGAGGCCAAGCGCGAAGGGAACCAACAATTGCAGAAATGTCCCACCCGCAACGCCGGTAGTCAACCCGAAGACCCGAAAGAGGGCATGACCGCCAGCGTGAAGCGGCATGAAGGCGGTGTCCACCAGACGGGGCACTTCCGAGTCGCGCACCAATCCGTATAGAAACAGACCAAGAAACAGGAATGAAATGATTCGAGCGGAGGGGCTAATGCGAGCCCACGGGCGGTCACGAGGTTCGCGCGTGAACAGCTCGTCGCTCCCGCTATCAGGCAGGCGCATCACGATAGCCTCCCTCCAGCAACAGCAGGAATAACGAAATTATGATCTGGGATCGGCGATTGAACAAGCGAAGGCCAGGCGGAACAGGATAAGGCGAAGAAAGATTCATACCCTTTCTCAGCTCCAGTCTGAAAAATAACCCTGACTAACAATCTGGAATTGGAGAAAGGAAAGAGGGGTTGATACTCGTCAGTCTTCGAGGCCTACCCCCGTGCCGGAGCGTAGCTATGTTAGTGAGCGTAGCATGTTAGCCAGCAGTCGTGAACTGTCAAAAGTGACAGCGAAACTGCGAAGCAAAGCGCCTTACGTGACGATAGCGCGTTATCACAAGTTGCCGTATTCTGAGTGTCTGATCCCCAAACCTTACAGGCAGCACATGATTTTGTGGCGGATATCTGAATATGCCGTCTCTCTTGGTCTCCTGCGTTTCAGCACTGCAATCAATGCCGAAGAATTCGCCGTTGAACAGAATAGAAGAGCACGTTCTGATCTCTCCCTCTATCCAATCGCTAGAGGCGAAGAATACGGCAACTTCTCTCTGTTGGAAATACCAGCCTGAGTCGTGAGACGTAGTTGTTGGTGCACAGGGCGGCGAGCCACACTAGGAATGCTCGACCAATGAACTTGCAGAGTCTCTTTACTTCAGGGCCATTCCAGAAGGACATAAAGGTTTGGTTAAGTACAAAGACTTGAGTACCAGCGTGTTTATGCGCTCCGAGAGGGAATGCTTCACGACCCCCTCCTGATGAGGGGTCATTTGTCCGTTCAAAAATAGATTTGAAAAAGTGCGTCATGTTACTGCGTCGGAGGTGGCAGCGTCAGCTGCGTGGAGAAAGCGAACGTAAGCACGGTTTCCGCCGGAAGCTCGATCTGTTTGTTTCCAGTCAAAGCACCTCCCACGAAACCTCCAGCGGCACCTACAAGGGCACCGATGCCAGCTCCTTTTCCTCCACCGGCTATACCTCCGATCAACGCACCTCCCGCCGCTCCTCCACCGGTAGTAGCCGCTGTACGCTTGCCCTTGCCTTTGATCGTACTGTCGAGAGTACCGGTTTGGATCTGGTAGGTTTGCCCATTGATAGTGATGGTTCGAAGGGTGAGGGACAATTGGCCCTCGCCCTTTATCTTGCCCTTTTCCTTTGCCGTAATCACCGTGCCCGCCACGCTGGATCCCTTGGGTATCGCCGTCTGATCGCCAATGGTAACGGGGCGTGCCACGGTGGCGAGAAAAGTCTGACCTGATTGACTGGTCTTCGACCCCAGGGGCTGGCTGAGTGTAACGACTAGGTCGGTTCCGGCAGGCACAACAATCGGGGGAGGTGGTGGCGGAACCGCAGTTTGATTCTCAACGCCGACGATTCCAGGCTCTTGACGCGCTATGGCTTCCAGCTTTTGTTGAACGGCCGGTGTACTCGCCGTTCCCGCCAGAGTAACCTTGCCATCCTTCGAGGTCACAGTTACCTGGGAATCCTTGGTGTCAGGATCCGCCGCGACCTTGGTCTGAATATCCTTCGTAATTGTCTCGTCGCTGGGACGTTTGGAGCAACCGATCGGGAAGCTAAACAACACGCAGGCCACGACGGTGGAGATAGCCAATTGAAAAGTATTTCGCATGAAATCACCTCCAGATTTGTTGGCCCAACGGCGCACACAACGAGCAAAGGATCTTCAATTTCTGCGGCGAAAGCTACTCGGCCTCGAAATTTTTCGCAACTAGCAAAACTAACAGGCCGACTTACCTCTTAGGCCAACTTGTCTTAGCAAAGCTTGGCAGCGTCCGGATAGATGTTGATAAGTCCGCTTATCACTATCTCGTCTCAAGGAGAGATAGAAAGCTTCGACAGAAACGTTCAAGATAAAGACTCGCAGTTACAACATCATCAAGCTCAGTCAGAAACAATTGAACTTGTCGCACAAACTCCAGGCACGTACTCTTTAAAATGTTGTGTCCACTGCGGGTTGGGTCACATGGGAATGAAAGGTGAGTTGGTCGTCGACCCATAAACTTCGGTGCTCCGTTCAAGAATCTGCGGTCTCAAGGGTGGAGGTGTTTTCGTCATGAAAATCGCAGCGATAGAGTGTCGGTCTTTTCAGCCAACTGCAAACGAGACAACGGATTTCTCGTAAATGCCGGAACCCATCTTGTCTTTGGGGAAAATTTCATGCCGGGCAATCCATTGATAGGAGCTCTCAAACATTTCTTTAGTGTATGGCTCGAAGACAAGCCGCTCGCCTGGACCCCAACGGCGAGTGTCCATCATTGCTTCAAATCGTTCGGGAAACTCCTTCTTGTAGTAATGGGTGTAACGTTCGGGGCGGAGGTCGATGTCACTTTGCGCCTTCCTGAGGGCCTTAAAATACTTTCGAACGTCCTCCGGGTCCGGCTCGTGAGTAATCATCGAAGCTATCATGAAAGTGGTATCGATGATTTTACGGAAGCCAAGCTGCTCCATGAAGTAGTATGGGCCGTTGAAGAGCGATGCCGCAGGGATTCTTCCGTCCACCAGCAACTCCATGCGTTTGAATAAGAGCCCATCTGCAAACGACAGCTTGATGTCAGATGGTTTCACATATTGCTCAAGGGCTTGAATCGATGAGTAATGGCTTCCCGATTGGTATCCAACAGAGATTGGCACGTCAACAAGGTCGGAAGGATTTTTAATCGGCGAATCGGGCGGTACAAAAATGCCAGCGGGGGCAACCGAATAGGCGTCGGCGTAGAGTTTGCCGTGGCCAACCGACGAGGAAACATTCACCGTCCAATGACACGCACAGCCTATGTCAGCGGTTCGGCCCCGTTCAAACGTCTGAAATGCTCCAACTTTGTTCCCAAGGTCATGCTTCTTGCCGTCACTTGAGGTTAGCTGGTCGCGAAACTCATATATCAGTCCTGCGTCGCTGAAATAGCCTTTTTCCTCGGCCACCCATTCTTGCAACCGCATATGAGGAGCGATGATGAACTTGGCCATATTTCAGTCTGTCTCCAAAGGATAAGAAGATTATAGCGAGATACCCCTCCTCATGAGGCGCAGTTCTACAATCCCATTTGAATTATCCCGGCTCACTCACCAATCCGTCGCTGATTCTTCCTAGGACCAGTTTTAGAGTTCGACCACATGCGAAAGCCGCCTACGAAGGCGTTCGCGTTGCTGCCCAACGTTGTCCCTGGCGGTAGCTTCTTCAACTTCTTAATATTTCCTCCTCCCAATACAACATAATCGGCTTCGAGAGCAGTCTTTAGTTTCTCAACTATTTTCGTCACCTGCCGACGCCACTTTTTCTTTCCCAACCGTTTTAAGCCTCGCAGCCCAAGATAGTCCTCGTAGGTTTTCCCTTTTCTGTAGGTGAGGTGCGCTAGTTCCATCGGTTCTAAAATTCCATCCACAATCATTGCCGACCCGAGGCCGGTGCCCAGCCCGAGAAAAAGCATACGCCCGCCTTTATAGCTCCCGAGGGCCTGCATGGCCGCGTCGTTGATTACCTTTACAGGACAGCCAAATGCCTCTCGGAAGTCAAATTTCATCCAACCGCCGCCGAGGTTGTGCGGTTCGCGAAGAGGGTGCCCGTTAATTACGGGACCAGGGTATCCCAATGAAACACAGTCGAAAGCCCAATCCTTGGCGCAATTCTTAACTTCGCGGACCATTTTGCTCGCTGTCATCGATGGACCCGACGGTATCTTACGAGCGTCTTTTTGACCCGTTGCTAGCAACTTGATATTTGTTCCACCGACGTCGATGACAAGAACCTTTGAAGATTTTCCCGTTTGAACCCTGTTCATCTGCTTTCCACCGTCGCGCCATGTGGGCCGGCTTTTTTGCCAATCGTTGGTTTCGTTTTGCAATTCGCTCTTTCTCATTTCGTTCGTTTTTGATTCTAGTCGTAGTTCGATCAGCACCCTTGATAATATCCGGAACTGCGTCGGAAATGCTAAAGTCTTCGGTGCCGTCATCCAGAACTTCTCGGCCAATGCCTTCCGTCGCGTCGAACTGACGGCGCAATTGTCACACGACGTAGATCCCACCAGGCGATCAGTGTGCTGAAGGCTGGGCTTAAGAAGATACGGACGTCGTTGCCGATCCGGAGCCCAGCGTCGAGATCCTGACCTTCAATCTAGCAGGGCTAGTATAGGCCGTGCGTCTAGATAAGGGATCCAGTGGCCATCCGGCGATACTGATAAGCCATGCCAAAAACGTTTGTCCGATTCAAAGGTCTGGTGGATACGCTTCGTGTGAAAATCGAAATAACGGAGGACTCCTGGATAAGCGAGATATCATCAAGAGTTAGTGAGCACGCCATAGAATTGCTGCCTCCCGTTCCTACTGGCGCTCAATCTTGTAAATCGTTTCGCCGCTCAGCAGCTTCGGATAAAAATCCGTCGACTTCTGAGGCAGGACGCCGCCTCCCAACGCAATCTCCGTCACCTGCTCCACGCGTACCGGCTTCAGCAGGCACGCCATCTGCGCCTCGCCGCGATCCACTGCGGCAATTGCTTTTTCCATCTCGCGCTCGTAGGAGATGAACTTTTCCGCCTCCACCGCCTCCGCCGTGATCCCCAGGCCCTTTTCCAGCATCACGCGGTGCAGCAGCACCACGTCCAGGCCGCGCTGCCCCTCGGACAAATCGGGCAACAACTGCTCGAGGTCGACATCGCGCCGCAGCAGAAACAAATAGAACGCATTCGCGCCCACATTGGCCATTCCCGAATAGACTCCCACTCCGCGCCGCCCGTGATTTGACCCCTCAAAATCGCGCCGGAATTCCGCGTAACTTGCCGCACGCTCCTCCGCATCACGGAACGGGTAGGAGTACCAGTCGAAATAGGACGCAACGCCTTTGCGAAATTGCTCGAAATCGAAGCCTTCGAGATTGCGCACGAGCCGGTGCGTAGGCAGAATCGTCAGGCCCTTCGAGTGCGTGTTGATGAACGTCATCATCGCGAACTCGTACGCCGCGTTTTTGTCTCCGGCAGGGGCGCTCGAAGAATCGGGCTCGGATTTCCCGCCTTTCGCGGCAGCCTTCACGCGATTCTCATTCCTGAAATTCAACGCCGTCTCGTAGCGATGATGCCCGTCGGCGATCACCAGCTTTAGCGCCGCCATCGCCGATCCGATTCGCCCGATCGCGTCTGCGTCGGACACCGGCCAGAGCCGGTGCAGCACGTCAAATTCATCGCGCATCTCGATCGGCTGCTTCGTCCGCGCAATTTCCTCGAGCCAGTGCTCGATCTTTCGCGACGCGTCGTCGTACAGCATGAAAAGCTGGCCCGTCTGCGCCCGCGTGTGGCGCAGCAGCTCGATGCGGTCTGCTTTCGGCGCCGAAAGCGTCCGCTCGTGCGGGAACACCACTCCCGCGCTGTAGTCCTCCACGCGCCCCAGGGCGATAAAACCGATTCGCGTGCGCCGCGTCTGCATCCCCGGCACCAGATAGTCCTGCGCGTAGATGTAAATCGTTGGCGCCCCATCCTGCACCAGGATTTTCGCCGCAATCCATTCCTCGAGCTTCGCCGCCGCCCTTGTGTAGACGTTGTTTGCCGAGACAGCTGAGGCATTGGAAGAAGCCGAGCCAGTCGAGGCGCTCACAGCCCCCGGCGTATCACCCGGCGCCGTCTTGCCCTTCTCGATCGCAATCAGATTGTAAGGACTCGCGGTGTAATACCGCTCCTGCATCTCGGGTGTGATTTTGTCGTAGGGCTGCGTCAGCACGTCCTTCAGTGCGACGCGGTTGGTATCGTACCGGTAAGCTCGAAAGGGGTAAATCTCAGCCATGTGGGCCTCAGCAGGAAGCAGAGCAACGCGAAAGATAATTATTGTAGCAGCGGCAGCCCGTGAGCTGAAAGCGGAGACAATGAGTCAGCCAAGTTGGCGCAGTCGCTGAGCTATTTCCATCGCCAAGAATTGGCCTACCCCGCATCCATGACCGGTTATTTTGAAATGCCGTCCGCTGCGTATGGACAAACGAAAACGAATCGCGCAGCATAGAGGTGAGGTCACCCAAGCGGATGAAAATTACTATCGCGCACAATCGCAGCAAAGCGGAAGTGATGCAGACGATCGATCGCTCCTTCGACGAGATGTCCCGGCCGAACGCCGGCATTCCCGTGCAATTGGCGGTGAGGTTGAAGAGTTGGCAGGGCTCGGTGCTGAATTTCGAGCTCTCGGCAAAGATGGCTATGTTGAGCACTCCGATCACAGGCACCGTGGAGGTGACGGACACGGACGTGATCATCAACGCCGATCTGGGCATGTTGAACCGGTTTGTGTCGGACGAAACCGCGGCAGAAATGTTTGGCAAGCGTTTTAAGGGATTGCTGAACTGAATTCTAGTGGGTGGCTAGTCGCCGGGGCTGTCAAGGCGGTCCTCTCGTGAAGTTCGTAACCGAGGCTGACTCGTCTGGGAATGTATCCCCAATTCCCCGTATCTTTCCGGCGCTGCTATCTTGCAAACGAAATACGAAAGTACTTAGTTTGCGTGGCCGATCCGTCCGTGACCGAAGTGGCGAAATTAAATTCGAATCGGTCTGCAACCGCCGCCACGTATTCTCATCGAACGTTGCAGTGTTTAGTGGTCTCGGATCCGGACCGAATCAGGGCAAATACCCGGTTCCCTCTCGGAGCCTTATGCCTGACGTTCCGTGGCAGAGGACTCAACTTCCTGAACGTGGCCACCGAATAACCGCTGTCGACAAATCCAGCCATTCTTGAAACAGGAGAAAGCAAATGAGGGCCCCGGAAATCGTAGCGGATCGGATGAAAGGGTGGGTTTTCTTGAGGTTATTCTTTGCAGCGAGTCTTGATCGTCCACGCTGCGATACCTCAATGGTCCCAACGCGTGTTATTTGGCTTTTCTCGCCGCAGCCTTTACGGTGGTAGGCGCGTAATAGGACTTCTCGAACGCACGCTATAGCGAAATCGGGTTTTACTGGGCGGCCAGAGCCTCAGGCTCGGTTTCGAAGATGGAGAAGACTTTGACGAGATGAGTAAGCTCAAGCACCTGTCGCGGGCTGCGCTGGAGGCCGAAGAGCGCGAAGCCGATTTTAAGCTCGCGGGATAACTTGAGACCTTCGACCAGCGCGGCCACGCCGGCGCTGTCGATGTATTTCACTTCCGAGAGGTTGATGATCAGGCGCGTGGGGCGCTTGTCCTTGAGCTGCTCCACGAGCATGGCGCGAAGCTGCGGCGCATTGTAGAGAGTGATGTCGCCGTTTACGTCGACGATCGTTGCGTTACCGGATTGTCGAGTGGAAATATTCACGAAGCCCGATTCTGTTTGGCTGTTGCTCTCAATGGCAAGACGGCAGAAGGGCTTCGCCGCTATGCTTTTTCCAAAATCACTTCTGTTGACTTGATGATGGCGCCAACCGTGTCGCCCACTTCTAGTTTCATTTCCTCAGCGCTCCGCCGCGTGATCACACTTTCGATAATCACTTCACCCGAGCGCACGACGACGTGCGCCATGATATCGCCGACATGAAGTTCTTCGATTTTGCCGATAATGCGGTTGCGCGCTGAGAGTCTCATGGGACAGGCATGATACAGGGAGTGGTGGCGGAAGTCGAGACGCGCGATGCCCAGGAGATGGGCCGAACGATTGAATGCGGAGGGGGATGAGCCCGGAGGAATGTCGAACATGCACAAGAGTTGTTATCTGGCTGCGTTGGTCTTTGCTCTTGCATTGCTCATTCCGCCGATCGGTGCAAGAGACACTGATATGTTCTCGTTGGAGAAGCCGGTGAGCTTCTCCGCTTCCTTCCTCACTGCGATGTTCGCAAACTCCACCGCAGTCAAAGCCAAAAAACAAACCGAAATGGCAAATCGCGTCCGGCAAGAATTCCGCCACGCCTGGAACGGATACAAACAGTACGCCTGGGGACACGATGAACTCAAACCGCTAAGCAAAAGCTATCGCGATTGGTATGGCGTCTCTCTTTACATGACGCCAGTGGATGCGCTGGACACGATGATCTTGATGAAGCTGGATGATGAGGCTGCGGAAACAAAGGAATTAATTCTAAAGAATCTGTCATTCGGCCACGATATTTACGTCAAGAACTTCGAAATCACCATCCGGATGCTGGGTGGGCTGCTCAGCAGTTACCAACTTACAGGCGATAAGCGCTTGCTGGCGCTGGCGGAGGACTTGGGCAGCCGTTTGTTGCCGGTGTTTGATTCTCCCACCGGCATGCCCTACGTAAATGTGAATCTCAAAACCGGTGCAGTCAGTGGCGAAGAAACCAACCCGGCGGAGATCGGCACTCTTCTGATCGAGTTCGGGACGCTCAGCAAATTGGTGGGAAAACCGGTTTACTACGACAAGGCCAAGCGCGCGCTGGTGGAACTCTACAAGCGCAGGTCTCTCCTTGGACTCGTTGGCTCAGCCATCAACGTTAGAACCGGCCAGTGGACGGACGAGACCAGCCACATCGGTGGCGGTATCGATTCCTACTACGAATATCTGCTGAAGGGCTGGCTCCTTTTCGACGACAAAGATTGCGAGCGCATGTGGAAATCGAGCATCCAAGCAGCGAACCAGTATCTTGCCGCTGATGCCCGCACCGGATTTTGGTATGGGAAGGCAAACATGAATACCGGAAAACGCGCCGGCACTTATTTTGGCGCGCTCGACGCTTTCTTTCCCGGCGAACTTGCCTTATCCGGTGACCTGGATCGCGCCAGGCGCCTAGAAGAATCCTGCTTCAAGACGTGGACGAAATGGGGTGTTGAACCGGAAGTATTGAACTACTCCAACATGACGATTGTCGAAAAGGGGTATGCGCTTCGTCCGGAGATTATCGAATCGGCATACTATCTGCGCCACTTCACCAATGATCCCCGCTACCTGGAAATGGCCAGCACGTTCTTCAATAGCATCGAGAACTACTGCAGAACAGATGTCGCCTATGCAGCCTTGGCCGATGTCGAGAAAAAGGCAAAAGCGGATCGCATGGAAAGTTTCTTTCTCGCTGAAACGCTGAAGTACCTTTACCTCCTGTTTGCGCCGCCCGGCACCGTCGATTTGACCAAGGTGGTATTCAACACAGAAGCGCATCCAATAAAGAAAACGTGGTAACTCTCTGGCCATTGTGGGTGCAAGCCCGGCATCGCCGACGTGCTAGAAATCAAAAGCCCGCCGCGCGATCACGCGCACGGCGGGCTCCGATGGTGGCCCCGCTTGCGATCAGCCGGGCGCCGCTTTTTTCAGTGATTTTGATTGATTGGTTTCCCGGAAGACGGGTCAAGGAACAACACCTGATTGCCGTCGCCGTCTCCTTCGCCGTCCCGCGCAGAGCTGAAGTCGAGCATCTGAGTGATCGAGTTTGCCAATACGTCGAAAGAACCATGCCCGATGCGCTCTCCTTTCAACCAGTTATCCTCCACAAAGCGGATGATCGAACTCTGGTCGGTGAGAGTGTGATCGACGAAGTTCGATTTGGCGAATGGCGAGATTACCAGCAGCGGCTGGCGCGGGCCGTAGCCGCAGCGTCCTTCGATTCCGGCCAGCGGCGTGCCATGGCCGCACACCCCCGGTCCGTTCAGTTGGTCGCTGTCATTCACAACGCCTGTGTTTACCGCCGATGGGTTGATGATGGGCGACATCTGGTGGTCGTACCAGCCGTCTGAATCATCGTAGAGGATCACGATGGCCGTGTCCTGCCAGTAGCGCGATTTCATCACACTGTTAATCGTATTCACCAAAAACGCTTGCTCCATCAGCGGATCGGAATAGCCGGCGTGCCCGTCCTGCGCCGCGATTGCCTTCAAGAAGCTCACCGCCGGTAGGTTTCCGGTCTTCAGCACCACATAAAAGTCATTGATGTCGTACTGGTGGTTGGCCGGTCCCGCATTGCCGATTTCCGAATCGGACGCGGGGCGCGTGTGCATCGAGTTCGACGTCGAAGCGAAATAATTGAAGAAGGAATGATGAGCAATGTAATCCGCCGTCGGCCCACCGTTCGCGGGAGTAGCCGGGCTCGATCGCTTGCAGCCGGTTGTCCCGTTCGAATTCGTGATGGTCAGATCGAACCCTCCCATGAACGATCCCCAGGAAACGCCCGCCGCAGTCAGCAGATCGCCGATGTTCGGCCCGCCCAGTTGCACGGTAGTTCCTGCCGAGCAGACATCGCCCGTAGGATCAAGGTCGCCCACAAGTGTGCCCGGCCCGGCATTGTTGGGGACGATCTTGGCATGCGGAGCGCTCGGCGTTGCGGGAAAGGTGCTCCCCGACACCAGGTTCAATACGCCCGGAGTCGACGGCCCGAAGTTCGTGCCATAGGAATTGTCATTCATAGCGAAATGTTGCGCGTAGTTCCACATCGCAGTCACCGTGTTGCCGTCGAAATAGCCCATCACCAGTCCTTTGTCTTTCCCGTAGGCAAAGGGGGCTGCGCAGAACGGTCCCTCGCCGGCTCCGGTGCTCGCCGGAAACAGGTCCATCAATCCGCCGTCAAACGCCAACTGCTCAGGACCGTAATTGTGCCCCTGGTCGCAAGTCGAGGCCTGCGAACGGTCCAGGCGAAACGGGTTGATCGCGTTAGCGCCGTTTCCAGTGTTGTTGGCATTGGGATTGTTGGTAAGCAGCGGGCCGGTCAGGCCGTTTACCGTGGGAGTTCCGGACTTGGCACGCGAGAAAAAGACAGACTGGTCGAGGTTCGGCTGTGCATTGGGGTATGTCGCGAAATAGTGGTCGAACGAAACATTTTCCTGGAAAATCACCACCAGATGCTTGATCGGGGTCGCCGTCTGCCCGCGGCCCCCGTCGGCGAAAGCCGGCGCGGCGGGCAGCAGCGTTAATGCGACCACAGCCAGCCCAGCGACGGCCTTTTTCACATAAACATGCATGTAGATCCTCCTCCGATTTCAATTCCTTGATTTTGGTCTGCTGGACGGATGTTATTGAGACGAAAATCGCCGACCCGAACCTGCGGGCTGCGCTCCGCAGCCGTAGAGTCTGAAGGCGGTTTGTTACCGTTCGGTAAAAATCCGGTCAATTCAATATTGATAAAGGCCGCGGCTTGGAACCGGCCAATTCACTTGCAGCAGGCCGTTCTTGCTGCCCAGATCTTCGGGTTCGGAATCACAAGTACTCCGGTTACAATGATTCTGCCCATGGAAGCGGACTATTTTGCGATCCGGCCATTCGCATGGCTCGTGCGGTTTTCGGCCACGGGCGGGGGAGTCGTTGACAGGAAACAATCACCGCTTCGCTGATGTCCGCGTCCTGATCTTCGATCTGGATGGCACCCTCATCGATTCGAAGCTGGATCTGGCGCACGCCGTGAACGCCACCCTCGAGCACATGAAGCGCCAACAGCTCTCTCCCGAGACAATCTACAGCTATGTGGGAAATGGTGCGCCCATGCTGGTGCGTCGCGCGCTGGGTGAAGGCGCGCGCGATCATGAAGTGGACACCGGACTCGCTCATTTCCTCAGTTACTACCGCGCGCATATGCTCGATAACACCGTGCCTTATCCGGGCGTGCGCGAAGGCCTCGCGCTTCTCGAGCGCCATCCCATGGCGGTGCTCACCAACAAGCCCGTGCATTTCAGCCGCGCGATTCTGGACGGGCTTGGGCTGCTGCCTTACTTCCGCTTCGTTTACGGCGGCAACAGCTTCGAAGAAAAGAAACCGCACCCGATGGGCACGGAAACGCTGCTGCGCGAATTGGAAGCGGCGCCGCGCCAGGCGATGATCGTCGGCGATTCCGATGTGGACGTGCGCACTGCGCGCAATGCCGGCACGTGGGCTTGCGGCGTAACCTATGGCCTGGGCATGAATGGAATGAAAGCTCATCCGCCGGACTTGATGCTCGATAGCCTGCTGGAATTACCCGAACACTTGAACTGCCGAAATTTGTAGACTGCGAAATCGCCGCAGCTCCGTCTAACCAGCCGCACCCGTATGCGATATCAGGGTGTGCCCTCCGGAGGTTTGAATGAAATTCAGCATCATAGCTTTCACGGCCCTGGCAATCCTGCCGGCCGCAATGGCCAGCCCCGGAAAAACGGTAGGATTTCAGCAAGTGAGCGTGCCTGACCCCGAGGGCAAGCCAATTGCCATGGCAATTTGGTATCCGAGCGATGCGCCTGCGGCTGATTCGCCGTTGGGGATGTTCTCGCAATTCGTCGCGACGAACGCGCCGTTAGCTGGAAAACAACTTCCCTTGATTCTGATTTCGCACGGAACGAGCGGCTCATTCGCCAGCCACTTCGACACGGCATTGGCATTGGCGAAGGCGGGTTTTGTTGCGGCAGCGATCACCCATACGGGTGACAGTTTTGCGGATCAAAGTTACACGGGAAATCAAATTAACCTGATCGACCGCCCGCGTCAGATCCGTGTGGCGCTCGACTACCTGCTCGAAAGCTGGAAAGATCACGCGCAGCTCGATTCCGAGCGCATCGGCATGTTCGGATTTTCCCTGGGCGGTTTTACAACTCTGGTCATGATAGGAGGAACTCCCGACCTCACACAGACGGCGAAGCTTTGCGCAACTCGCCCTGACGCGCCGGAATGTACCTTTGTAAAGCGGCGGCACGGCGACCAGCTGGAACCAGTCGCGGTCGCTCCCGTTTGGGTGCATGACGAAAGGATTAAAGCTGCGGTGATCGCAGCGCCGGCCGTTGGATTTCTCTTCGAGGGCGGGGGATTGAAGCAGGTGTCGGTTGCGGTGGAGCTGTGGTGCGCGTCCAACGATCAACAGGCGCCGGACGCATGGAATTCGGGGATAGTGCGCAAAGAATTGCCGAAACCGCCCGAAGAGCATGCCGTTCCGGGCGTGGATCATTTTGTCTTTCTTGCCCCTTGCAGTGAAGCGCTCGCGAAAGCGGCGCCGGCGATTTGCCAAGACCCTTCCGGCTTCAGCCGGAAGGAGTTCCACGTTAGCTTCAACCGCACTGTGGTCGCGTTTTTCAGCAGGGAGCTGAAACATTGACGAAGCTCGATGGCGTTATTTCGCGGCGCTGAACGTGGAGGATATGAAAGCGCGCCTAACTCTTTGTATAAGCCTTCGAATACCACGCCCACGTGCGGCGCAGGCCTTCTTCAAATTCAACAATAGGCTGGTAGCCCAGGATTTTTCGCGCCAGCGAAATGTCTGCCTGCGAATCGCGGATGTCGCCGGTGCGAGGCGGGTCGTATTGAGTTTGGATTTTCTTGCCCGTGATTTTTTCGAGCAGCTTTATCACTTTGTTCAGAGTGATGCGCGCGCCGGTGCCGCCGTTGAAAACTTTTCCGGAGGCTTCTTTGGCATCGCAGGCCCGCAGAGTTTCATCCACGATGTTGTCGATGTAGGTGAAGTCCCGCGATTGTTCGCCGTCGCCGTAAATCACGAGCGGCTGATTCTGAATTACCGCCAGCATGAAGCGCGATAACACGCCGGAATATTGCGAGGTGGGATCCTGGCGGGGGCCGAAGACGTTGAAGTAGCGGACCGACGCGTTCTCCAGGTCATAGCTGCGGCCGAAGGCCTGAGCGTAGAGCTCGCCAACGTACTTGGCGACACCGTAGGGAGAAATCGGCTCGGGCCGCATGGACTCGGTCTTGGGCAGGATGGGAGTTTCGCCATACGCCGCTGACGATGCCGCGTACACGAAGCGGCGGACCTTTGCATCGCGCGCGGCAACCAGGACGTTGAGCGTCCCGTCGATGTTGACGTGGTTCGTGTCCAGCGGATCTTTTACCGAACGCGGCACCGAAGTGCGAGCCGCAAGGTGCAGCACGTAATCGGCGCCTTTCACCGCCGACTCTACCGCGGCAAGATCCGTGATGCTGCTGATGCGAAAATCGATTTTGTTCCGGACCGCGGAGAGATTCGATTCGTTGCCGGCGGAAAGATCGTCAAGTACAACCACTTCATGGTTCCGGCGGACGAGTTCGTCCACGATATTCGAGCCGATAAACCCGGCGCCGCCCGTCACAAGATAGCGCATCCGCGAATTCTCCCCAGTTTACTGCCCCAGTTTATTGCCCAATTTACTGCCCCAGTTTATTGCCCCGGTTTATTAATGGATGCGCGCCGAAGTTGTAAGTGGGATCAGGCGCAATAGCCGGCGTGCTGCCGTTGGAGTACTCTTGAATATAGCACGGCCGTTTGGAGTGCGGTGGCTTGCCGACGCTTCTTAAGCCCCAGCTTGCAGGGGCGGTTTGGCTCAAGCGAAACTTTCGCAACCGCGCGCAAGACAGAACAAATCCGCATCGAAGATAACGAAGTCCGCAAAATCCCGATGACGCTGCCTTTCCATCCCCGACCGAAGTCGAAAGCAATCTCCCGTGTTCAAGTTGTTTTGTCCCTGGCAATCGCGGCAGGCGTATGCTTCGGCGCATTAGTAACTGCTTCGGGAGAAGCGCAATCGCCCGCGCACAGCTCGAAGAATGCCCCCGCAGCGCCTCGCGACGCGTGCATGCCATTTCGTATCGGCGAGAAGCTCGAGTATCGTGTGGCCTGGGCGAGCTTCGCAAACGCGGCGTCCATCGAACTAACGGTTCCCGAGCGCCGCGACTTGATGGGCTGGGGAACCTGGCATTTTCGCGCCTCGGCCCACACGCTCAGCCCCATGCGCGCGATGATTGCGGTGGACGATCAATTCGATTCCTATACCGACGCGGCCACGCTGGAGAGCCGGCAATATGAAACGTACCTGAACGAGATAGGCCAGAAGCAGACGGAAGTTTTCCATTTCCGCGCGGAAGGCGAGCCGTCGAGAGGGAATGCTGCGGGAGTGATGGTTACGCCCGGCACTCGCGATCCCCTCGGCGCGGCCTACGCGTTGAGAGGTGTGGATTGGGCGCAAACGCCGGAGTTCCGCGCCCCGGTCTACGATGGCCACGATATATACGACATGCGCGCGCGTCTCGACGTTCCAGCCGAGACGATAGCAGTAGCAGCAGGAAATTTCTCAGTATCGAAAATCTCGATCCGCCTATTTCAGCGTGGCAAAGAAGTCATCGGAACAAGTTTAACAGCCTGGCTAGCGAACAACGCAACACGAACTCCAGTGCTGCTCGTAGCCGAAATGCCCTTCGGTAATCTACGCGTCGAGCTATTCTCCGCCACCCAGTAGAAGCCTCAGCAGCATTCGCAGCGGCAGAATCGCTCGACGCCTTGAGTGGCACAGACACTTCTGCTTGACCTGACAACGAAGGGTTTGCGCCCCGCATGAATCCCCTCATTTTTCAACACCGCTCGGTCCTCGTGTGTATGATGTGCTGCATGGCAAATCGAGTCACGCGTCTCCTCCGTTTCTGGTTCACGCTGAATGGCGCTGCCGACCGCAAAGCATATCTTGCCAGCGGCATTGCGCTGATGATCGCGAAGTATCTTGGAGACGCCTGGCTCGTCTGGCGAGCCACGGGCATTCATTGGGAGTTGGAATACTATCTCCTCCATGTTCACTCGCTGCTGACGCTCGCTCTTCCCGGCGCTCCGAGTTGGCTGCTGCCCGTGATCGCTCTCTGGGCGCTGCCATTTATCTGGATTGGAGTGAGCCCATGCTGCGGCACGCGATTGACGCCGGCCTTTCTCCTTGGTGGACCGTGGTCTTCTTTATTCCATTCTTGAATTTCGTCCTGATGCTGGTGCTTGTGATTGCGCCAAGCTCGCCCCGCGCGAAGGTTACTGGCGCGACGAAACGCGAACTCCCAGCCGACCGCCGCCTGTCTGACGCGGCGATTGCCATCGGCTCTGCTTCGCTGCTTGCGGTGGCCGTCTTCGGTTTCAGCACTCTGATCGTAAAGCAGTACGCGGCTGCCACCGTTTACGGAACGCCTTGTGCCATGGGCGCGCTCGCCGGTTTTCTTTTCGGCGATCCGATGGGCACGATCAAGCTCAGCGCCTGTCTATTTATCTTCGCGGCGGGAGTTTTTCTGATGTTCGCCTACGACGGCGCCGTTTGTATCCTGATGGCATTTCCCATCGCCTTTCGCCGGACTGGATTTCGAAACTGGGCGTGACGTATCCGGGGTCCGCGCATATCGAAGGTTCGTGCGTAGGCGCCGTACGCTACTGCGTATTTTCAACAGGCGCGTTCGTCGAACCGATTACGGCGTGGGGCCCGGGAAGCGGCTCGCGTTCGACGTGGCGAGTTCACCCGATCCGATGCACGAGCTGAGTCCCTACAAAAATCTTTCGTCGCCGCATCTGCACGGTTATTTGCTTTCGCGGCGAGGCGAATTTCGTCTGATCGAGTTGCCGGGGCAACGCACGCGACTCGAAGGCAGCACCTGGTACGAAGTCGAAATGGCGCCGGAAGGTTACTGGCAGATATGGAGCGATTTTCTGATTCATCGCATACACACCCGCGTGCTGGAACACATCAAAGAGGATACGGAATCGCCAGTTTCGGCTCAGGCGGTTACGGCAGATTCAACTCCGCGATAAGCGCACCAAAATTCTGAAGGTGCCCATCTCTCTGTGCGCCTTTGCCTGTGAATTTAGTTTTCTGGGACGACCCAGTCATCCGGTGGGAAATCAATGTGCCAGAACTTGCCTGAAGGCTTGACGAATTCCAGGCCGACCTGCGTTTTTCCGCCTTGCGCGCTCCCCATATGCACTACGCGGCATTCGATCGATTGTTGCGTGGACTTATTGGAGAGAGTGATGTTCTGTTGCGCGACCACTTGGGCCTCGAGTGCGATCAAAGCGCCGTGCGCATTGACAACGAGGGTGCGCGTCTCTTCTTTGAACTCCTGATTGCTGGCTGTTTTTCCGCTCACGACAATGGGAACGCTGAGCAGCACGCGCATGCTGCGGCGGCGCCCAGGATCGGCCTTCCAGCCCGGTTTTGGAGATGTGGTCGCTCCCATGTGAAAAACGATAGCTTCGGGAAACGTCGAGGGCAATGGGACTCTCTTACTAGGTGCGTTTTTTGAGTTAACACCGAAGAGTGTTTAGCGCAAGTGATTGATAGCGCTAGCAGTTAACGATCTTTTCGCGGTTCTGTTTCACTCGCCGGGTGGCATTACGCGTGTCGACCACGAGCTTCGAGTCGCGGGCAATGGCGTCGTAGTCATAGCTCGAATGATCGGTGGCGATCAGGACGCAATCGTAGCTTGCGAGGCGCTCTGGCGAGAGTGCCACCGAGCGCATGTTGGAAAAGTCGTAGTGCCGCATCTTGTGCAGGGCTGCGAAGTAAGGATCGTTGTAATCGAGACGAGCGCCGCGGGCGGTGAGCAATTCGAGCAGCTTCAGCGAAGGCGATTCGCGGAGATCGTCTACGTCCTTTTTGTAAGCGATGCCAAGCAGAAGAATTTTCGAGCCTTTGATGGATTTACTGCGCTCGTTGAGCGCAGCGGCGAGCGCGTCCACCACGTGATAGGGCATCGCCGTGTTCACTTCGCCAGCGAGTTCGATGAAGCGCGTGGCGAAATCGTATTCGCGCGCTTTCCATGACAAATAATAAGGATCGACCGGGATGCAGTGGCCGCCGAGCCCGGGACCGGGATAAAAAGGCATGAAGCCGAACGGCTTTGTGGCGGCGCTGTCGATAATTTCGAAAATGTCGAGATTCATGCGCAGGCAGAGCTGTTTCAGTTCGTTCACCAGCGCGATATTCACGCAGCGAAAGATATTTTCGAGCAGCTTCACCATTTCGGCGGCGCGCGTGGAGCTGACGGGAATCACTTTCGAGACGATCTGCGTGTAAAGTCCCGCGGCGGCGCGCCCACTGGGAGGATTCACGCCACCCACAACTTTGGGAATTTTCGCCAGACCGAACTGTTTATTGCCCGGATCTTCCCGCTCCGGCGAAAAGGCGAGATAGAAATCAGTAGCGATGCTTTCGCTTCCTTCGCCATTGGCGATGGGACAGCGCAAGCCGCCTTTTTCGAGAATCGGCAGTACCAACTCTTCCGTCGTCCCCGGATAAGTTGTGCTTTCGAGAACGATAAGCTGATTGCGTTGCAGGTTGGGAGCGATGGCGCGCGCGGTATTCTCGACGTAGCTCAAGTCCGGCTCGCGCCGCTCGTCGAGCGGTGTGGGCACGCAGATGAGCACCGCGTCCATTTCGCGCACGCGGGTGAAATCGGATGTGGCATCGAAATGTTTCGCGTCGACGTGAGCTTTGATTTTTTCCGCGGGAATGTGCTGGATGTAGGATTGCCCGGCGTTCAGCTTGTCAATCTTGGATTGATCGAGATCGAATCCCGTGACGCGCTGGCCCACGTCGGCAAACCGGAGCGCGAGAGGAAGTCCAACGTAGCCGCACCCGATGATTCCGATCTTGACGCCCTTCTCCGCGAAGAACTCCGGTTTCCGCTCCACCTCAACTCCTTGTGCCTGTTCGCCGGCCGGCAGATTCCAAAAAAATAGTCGATCGAAACAACCATGATAGCAGGGGTCGTGACGGGCCGGAAAGGAATGGCAAGTTTCGCACCGCACGAGCGTGAAGCGGTTCGATTGTCAACCCCGGCACGCTGGGCTATTCTCGATTGCCGTGATCGACATTCATTGCCACATCCTTCCGGGCCTGGATGACGGCCCCGGGTCGATGCAGACGTCCATTGACATGGCGGAAATGGCGATTGCCGATGGAATCACGCACGTGATCGGCACGCCGCACGCGCACGCGGATCATGTTTTCGATCCCGTGAAAATCAAAGAGCGCCGCGACGAGTTGCAGGCGCTTTTTGAAGGGCGCCTGATTCTCGCCACCGGCTGCGATTTTCATCTCAGCTACGAAAACCTGGAAGATATTCGTTTCGACCCGCAGCGCTATACGCTGAACCAGAAAAACTATTTGCTGGTGGAGTTCGCCGACTTTTCGATTCCACCATCGCTCGACCAGGCGCTGCACAACCTGCAGCTCGCGGGATTGGTTCCCATCGTCACGCATCCGGAGCGCAACCCGCTGATTCGCTCGCAACCCGAACGCCTCTTCAAATGGCTGGGACAAGATTGCTACGTGCAAGTGACCGCGCAATCGCTGCTCGGCAGATTCGGGCGGTTGGCGCAGGAGTGTTCACAGCGCTGGCTCGCGGATGGCGCGGTGCACTTCATCGCCAGCGACGCGCACAACGTGACGTCGCGACCGCTGCGCTTGAAGGAGACTTTTGAGTGGGTGGCGAAAACACATGGCGAGGATGTGGCGCGGGCGTTGCTGGTGGATAATCCGCGGGCGGCGTTCGAAGGGCAGCCGCTGCCTTTCGTGCCGGAAATCAGCGAGGATAGCCCCGGAAAATCCGATTCGCGCAGCGCGCGCGGCAAGAAGCGCTTCTGGTTTTTCTGAGTTTTTCCATCGCCGCAATTCTAGGCGAACAATTCGAGGATTTCTTCGTAGCGCTTGAAGGGCGGGATCAGATAGGCGCCAGCGATTCCTTCGCTGCGGGCTGTTCGCGCCCAATCGAGCATTTTTCGGGCGAGCAGGAAACCGCGCGCGCGGGCGCCATCACCGGCTGATTCCATTTCTTTCAGCGTGGCATCGGGAATCACTATGCCGGGCACTTCATTGTTCAGACGCAGAGCCTGTTTGTAGCTGGTGAGTGGCCACAGGCCGACGAGCACTGGAACGGGCGATTTCCCGCCGAGGCGTTTGAGGAATTTCTGCCAGTGCGCCGGGTCGAAGATGGGCTGGGTCATGGCGAAATGCGCGCCAGCCTGAATTTTTGATTCGAAGCGGCGCAACTCGTCGTCGATATCTTCCGCGACAGGATTCACGGCGACGCCGATGGTGAAGTTCGTGGCGCCGCCGAGCGCTTTGCCGGCCCAGTCTGTGCCTTGGTTCAGGCGCGCGACGACCTTGACGAGGCCGATAGAATCGACTTCATAGACGCCGCTCGTTTCCGGATGATCGCCGAGCGACGGCGGATCGCCGGTGATGGCGAGGACATTGCGCACGCCGCCGACCGCCCAGGCACCGAGAAGCATTGCCTGCAAGCCGATGATATTGGAATCGCGCGTGGTGAGATGAGGGATCGTCTCGAAGCCGTGGGCTTCGAGCGCACCTGCTAGCACCAGCGCGTCCATACCGACGCGGGCGAGAGTGCCGCTATTGATGTCGATCGCGTCGACATGGCTGTTGCCCATCACGCGGCTAACCTGCTCGACGATGCGGTCAATCGAAACGCCCTTCGGCGGATCAATTTCGACGGAGACGGCGAATTGCTGCGCTTGCAATTTTTTCCAGAGCTTGCTTTCGGGCTCGCGCGTTTTCAGGCGCTTGGTGCGCTCTTCCGGTTCGAGCACTTCGACGATGCTGGCCGGTTTTCCGTCTACTCCTGATTTTGGCGGGCGCAATTTCTTCACCGCGACAGCCATGGCGCGAATATGTTCCGGGGTGGTGCCGCAGCATCCGCCGAGCAGGTGCACGCCGAGTTCGGCTGCTTCTTCGGCGAACAGTGCGAAATATTCCGGTGAAGATTTCGGATAGACAATGCGGTCGCCGACGCGCTTTGGGAAACCGGCGTTGGGCATAGCCGAAAGCGGCATACCGATGCCACCCAGTTCGCGCAGCACCGGGAGCAAGTATTGAGGACCGATGGTGCAGTTGGCGCCGACGGCCTGGATATTTTTTCCCTTCAGCTTCTCCCACGCGTCCTGCGGGCGCATGCCGCCCATCGTGGCGCCTTCTTCGGAGTAGGTCATTTCGGCGACGATGGGAAGATTCGAGAAGGAGCGAATCGCGTCGATGGCGGTGAGGAGCTCATCGAGGTCGCTGAAAGTTTCGACGAGGAAGAGATCCACGCCGCGTTCTTCGAGCGCTCCGGCCTGCTCTTTAAAAATCGCGAAAATCTGTTCATGCGGAAGGTCGCGAACCTGACGCACGATGCCAAGCGGTCCGATGGAACCCGCGATGAGAACTTCGTGCTTGGCGGCTTCGCGCGCTTCTCGAGCGATCTTGACGCCGCGATGGTTGAGTTCGGCGACGCGATCGGACATGCCCAGCTGTGCCAGCTTGTGACGATTAGCGCCGAAGGTGTTCGTTTCGATCACCTGCGCGCCGGCTTCGATGTAGGTCTGATGGACGCGAAAGACGGCTTCGGCGTCGGAGGAATTGAGTTCGTCGACGGAGCGCAGGGGGCCGACGGACTCGTAGAGAAGCGAGCCCATAGCGCCATCGGCGACGATGACGGCGTGTTTCAGCCGGTCGTTGAAATCATCAATTCGCATTGGGTTTTTGGTCAGTCCCTTCCGGCGTTGCGGCGCGGAGCAGGGAAACGAATATTGTAGCATCCGCCGAAGCAGAAGAGGCGGGGGCGAGCGCGCGCCCACAAAAAAATCGATTTGATGCTTAGAGATTCGATTTGGCATTTGTTTTCATCGGCTTAGCGGATTTTCTAATCGCGGCGTTACGATTAGGTTCTGGATGTTCTAGACGCTGGAGGCTGGAAGCTTGAGGCTGGACAGAAGAACGTCGGCGGACGATTCTGGTTCTGGGGAGATCGACCGAATCGCCGTTTTTGGTGAGGCAGGAATAGGCGCGCATGGCGCGAAGGATGACGGCGGCGATGACCGGAACCGTTTCGGCCTGCTCGATGATGGTATCGAGGACGGCGCATTCGGTCCGAGGGTGGTTTTGCTTGTTGTGCAAGCGGTGCTTGTCAGAGCACAGGCCCTTCGCTTCTCAGGGCAGGCAGGAGTGCCTGTGCCACTTAAATGCAAAGGCGGTTAGCGGGGTTGGGAGACTAGGCCTGAGATTGTGTCCATTAGGTCGAATTTGGTGAGGACTTCTAGTTTGCCGCCGGGCATTTCTACGAAGACGGCTGGGCTGGAGTGGCTGAGGATGTGAGTGACGCGTTCGACGGGGGCGTTGGCGGGGACCAGCGGGAGGGCGGCGCCCATTACTTCGCGGATGACGAGTTTGCGCAGATCTTTGCCCTGGAGGGCGAGATTGAGGATCTGGTCTTCGAAGACGGTGCCGATGGGGTGGTTGTCGTCTTCGAGGACCGGGAGCTGGGAGATGTCTTCTTTCTGCATGGTTTGCAGGGCGTGGAAAACGGTTTGATACGGGCGGACGATGACGAGTTCGCGCGATTTTCCGTTTTGATGTTTCACGCGAACCACATCGGCGGCGGAGATGGCGACTTCGGCGTCAGTGTAGCCATGCTCTTGCATCCAGCCGTCGTTATAAATTTTGCTGAGGTAGCGGGTGCCGGAGTCAGGAAGAAAAGCAACGATGAAATCGCCCCTCTTGCCACTTTTCGCGGCGCGCAGGGCGCCGGAAACGCAGCCGCCGCCTGAGCCGCCGGTGAAAATTCCTTCTTTCTTGGCGAGGCGGCGGGCCCACACGAAACACTCTTCGTCATTCACCTGGATAACGTCGTCGACGATTTTCAAATTCATGGTGCCGGGGAAAAAATCTTCGCCGATTCCTTCGACGACGTAGGTGGTGGCCTTGCCGACTTTGCCGGACTTCACAAAGTCGAAATAAAGGGAGCCGATGGGGTCAACGCCGATGATTTTGATGTTGGGATTTTTTTCTTTCAAGTAGCGGCCGGCGCCGCTGATGGTGCCGCCGGTTCCCATGCCGCAGACGAAATGGGTGATTTTGCCTTCGGTGTCGTCCCAGATTTCCGGGCCGGTGGTTTCGTAGTGAGCCTGCGGGTTCATGGGGTTTTCGTACTGGTTCGGGTAGTAGGAGTTGGGAATCTCGCGCGCGAGTTTTTTCGCGACAGAGTAGTAGCTGCGTGGATCTTCAGGTTCTACAGCCGTCGGGCAGACGATCACTTCGGCGCCGAAGGCTTTCAGCAGATCGATTTTTTCACGCGATTGCTTGTCGTTGATGGTGAAGACGACTTTGTAGCCGCGCGTGACAGCGACGAGAGCGAGGCCCATGCCGGTATTGCCGGAGGTGCCTTCGATAATCGTGCCGCCCGGTTTCAGGACGCCGCGGCGCTCGGCATCGTCAATCATCCATTTGCCGATGCGGTCTTTTACGGAGCCGCCGGGATTCATGTAGTCGGCTTTGACGTAGATTTCTGACTCGAGGCCTTTGGTGAGGCGATTGAGGCGGATGAGGGGCGTGCTGCCCATGGCTTCGAGAATGTTGTTGCACTTCATGTGCGGGTCTTTTCCTCCGGCTAGTTAAAAGCACAGCTTAGAGAGTTCGGAAAAATCTGTCCAGCGCAGTTTCAACAGCTGTGCCCTGGGGATGGAGAACGCGGGCTGATGCGCGTGATATTCTCTTGGCGATGAATTCTTAAGCGGCATCGCAGGAGCGAAAATGAAGCGACAAAATATTTCGTCCGGGACGCCCTGGGAACCGATTGTTGGTTACTCGCGGGCAGTGCGAATCGGACCGTATGTGCATGTGGCGGGGACGACGGCTACGGATGCCAGCGCGAAAGTGGTTGGGGAGAAAGACCCTTACGCGCAAACCGTGCAGACGATCCGCAACATCGAGTCGGCGCTGGCGAAGGCGGGCGCGAAACTTTCCGACGTGGTGCGAACGCGGATCTTCGTGGTGAATATCGCAGATTGGGAGAAAATCGGGCGGGCGCACGGGGAATTTTTCGGGCAGATCCGTCCGGCGTGCTCGATGGTGCAGGTGAGTGGGCTCGTCTCGCCGGAGATGCTTGTGGAGATTGAAGCGGAGGCGATTGTGGCTGATGAGGAGAAGACTTCGCGAAAATAGCCTCGAAATAAGGGGTTTGTGAAGGGCTGGCGGCGTTGTAACACAATATTCACAATCCAGCCGAGGTGTTTTCGCTAGAATCAGAGCTCTATGGTGAAAGAAAATCTGCAAGTTATGGCGGCTGCGGGTGCGCGAGAGGGCCAGCGCGTGTTGTATTTGAAGGGCCCTTTGAATATACAGACAGTGTTCACGTTTCAGGACGCCATGCGCGGGGAGACGGGCCCGGCGCTGGTACTCGACTTTAGCGGCGTAGAGTTTATTGATTCGGCGGGGCTTGGAGCGCTCGTGGCGGCGCACGTGGGCGCGCAGAGGGGAATGCGCAAGCTTGCGTTTGCGGGAATGAACAAGCAGGTGACGGCGCTACTGGATATGACGCACGTCTCGCAGCTTTTCAAAACGTATCCGACGATCAAGGATGCGGAAGCGGCTCTGGCTTAATTTCAGATTTAATTGCAGACTCAATTTCAGGCGTGCGATTCCTTTAATGAGGGAGCAGTAGCGCGCTCGGATTCAGGCAGCCTAGGTTCGACCCACTTCAGAACACCTCGCACGATAAACACATTCAGGAAAATTGAAATCAGCGAAGCGGCGAGAGTGGCGGTGAAGATTTCGTCGCCAACCATTCCGGATTTGCGCGCGACTTCGACGAGGATGAAGGAGAGCTCGCCGATTTGGGTGAGGCCTGCGGCGACAGCGATGGCAGTCCACTTGGAATAGCGGAAGATTCTCATCACGGCGAACCAGATGCCGAATTTTCCGAAGACGATCAGAAGCAGCATGACGCCGAGGAGCGGAAGATTGTGGACGATTACGGTGGGAACGACGAGGGTGCCGAGGGAGACGAAAAACATGGCGACAAAAGCGTCGCGCAAAGGAAGAAGCGTGGTGTGGGCTTCGTGCAGGTCTTGCGAGCCGCTGATGGAAACGCCGGCGAGAAACGCGCCGAGGGCTACGGAAAAACCCAGTGTTTGCGCGAGGGCTGCGGAGGCGAGGCAGATGGCGATGGCGACCAATAGAAAAATCTCCGCATCCTTGGTGCGTCGCGCGCGGCGAAGAAGCCTGGGAACCACGGTAATTGCGAGAAAGGCAAGAGGGACAAGCAGGAGAGCGGCTTTGCCGAGCGTCCATGCGATTTTTTGAAGGCGGCCTTCCGAGGGGCCGTTGAAGACGGGGAGGACGACGGTCATCAAAACTACGGCGAGATCTTCGACAAGGGTGATGCCAATCATGACGCGGCCATAGGTGGTGCCGAGGGCGCCGCGATCGGTGAGAAGGCGGGCCATCACCATGGTGCTGGCGACGGAAATCGTGGCGCCGACGACGATGCCCTGCGCCACGCTCCATCCAGCGAGCCAGGAAGCGATGAGGGCGAGGGCGATGGACATGGCGATGCCGAGGGTTCCACCTCCGATGGCCACCCATTTCACGCGCATCAGGTCTGGAATCGAAAATTCGACGCCGATGGAGAACATCAGCAGCACGACGCCGACTTCCGCGAAAACCTCGAAGGTGTGCAGGTCAGAAAGCTGAGGGCCGGGAGTGAAGGGGCTGATGACGACTCCACCGACGACGAAGCCGAGGATGAGAGGGAGTTTCAGGCGCCAGGCGAGCAGGCCGCCCAGCACGGCGGCGAGGAATACGTAGGTCAAATCGCGAAATAGAATTGGGTCTGCTTCCATATTTCCTCGAGGCTGCCCTCAGAGGGGTTTTCGCAACGGGCAATACTACTCCAATCGTTGGGGCAGGCATCTAAGGGTTTTGGGTGGGTCCGATAAATTTTGGAAACATGCCCGCAAGGTAGTGACCGGCCCGATGTGGGTGGATGCGATAGAATGACCGTTAATATGGAGCGATTTTACCGGGCGACGATGAAGATCGGCGGAGGCACGCTGTTTGGACGCCTCGCGTTCGGGTTTCTGGTGCTGTGCTCAATCGGAATCGGGGCGGCAAGCGGGGTGCTGTTCGTTTATTCGAGCGATTTGCCTGAGATTCATGCGCTGGAGGATTACCGGCCGGATGTGGTGACGGAACTCTACGCGGACGACGGACAATCCATTGGAACATTCGCGCTGCAACGGCGAATTTTGCTGACGTACGGGCAGATCCCCAAGGTGCTGAGGGATGCGATCTTCACCACCGAGGATCAGCATTTCGAAGAGCACTGGGGCGTGGATTTTCCGCGCGTGCTGGAGGCGGCGTGGCACGATGTTCGTCATCATGGGATGAAGGAAGGGGCGAGCACGCTGACGATGCAGCTGGCCGGCGGACTTTTTTTGAATCGCGCGGATCGCAGCGTTCACCGCAAGTTGCAGGAGACGATTCTGGCGATCGAGATCGAGCGTCATTATACGAAGGAACAGATTTTCACGATGTATTGCAACCAGATCTACCTGGGCGCGGGGAACTACGGGTTCGAGGCGGCCTCGGAATATTATTTCGGCAAACCGGTGGGGCAGTTGACGCTTCCGGAGGCTGCAACGCTGGCGGCGATTATTCGCGGGCCGATTTATTCTCCGATTGCGCATCCGGAGCGGGCGCTGGCGCGGCGGAATCTGGTGCTGTCGTTGATGGCGCACGACCGCAAAGTGACGCAAGCGCAAGCGGCGGCCGCGGCGAAGGAGCCGCTGGGGCTGCATGTGTCATTGGCGCGGAATGATTTTGCGCCCTATTTTGTGGAGCAAATCCGGCAAGACCTGGAACGGACGTATGGAACGGCGGCCGTTCACGAACAGGGATTGCGGGTTTACACGACGCTGAACGTGGCAATGCAAAAAGCGGCGGAGCAGGCCGTGCGCGATGGATTGCACGCCTACGACCGGCGGCATGGGTGGCGGGGAAATCTGCCGAATATCCTCGCGCAAAATTCCGGCGCGCAGAATGCTTCGAGCAAACTCGACGCTTACCAAAACGAGGAATGGCGCGGCACGCCCGCGAAAGGGGATTACCTTCCTGGGCTGGTGATGGCGGTGGAGCCGACGTTCGCAACCGTGAGGGTCGGGACGTCTCACGCGATGCTCACGCCGACGGATTTTGCGTGGACAGGGAAGAAAGCGCCAGCGCAGCTGTTGAAGGCGGGCGATGTGGTTGTGGTTGGAATTAAGGAAGTTTCCGGCTCGACGCTGCACGTGCAGCTGGAACAGCAGCCGGTGGCGCAGGCGGCATTGCTCGCCATCGACAATCCGACGGGCGAAGTGAAGGCGATGGTCGGCGGCTACGATTTCGATCAATCGAAATTCAATCGCGCGACGCAAGCGGTGCGGCAGACGGGCAGCTCGTTCAAAGTGTACGTGTACGCGACGGCGCTCGAGCAGGGGGCATCGCCATTTGACACGATCGTGGATGAGCCGGTGACGTTTCGCAGCGGAGGGCAGAATTATTCGCCGAAGAATTACGATTTGAAATTCGAGGGGCGCATCACGTTGCGGCGTGCGCTGGCCGATTCGCGCAACGTGCCGGCGGTGCGATTGCTGGAGCATGTCGGAGTTCAAAATACGATTGATATGGCGCGGCGATTCGGAGTGTCAAGCCCGCTGCCGCCATATTTGCCGTTGGCGCTGGGTTCGGCGGATCTAACGCTGATGGAGCACACCTCTGCATTCACGGTATTTCCCGATGACGGGATTCGCATCGAGCCGCACTACATCCGGCGGGTAACTTCCTATGACGGCGCGGTGCTCGAAGAGCCGCGGCCGAATGTGAAGGACGTGGTGCAGCCTGACGTGGCGCGGACGATGACGGCAATGCTGGAGGAAGTGGTGCAGTTCGGCACAGGTGTGCGCGCGAAGGAGCTGGGGCGCGTTTCGGCAGGGAAGACCGGTACGACGAATGATTTCACCGATGCGTGGTATATCGGATTCACTCCGCATATCACGGCGGGCGTATGGGTGGGAAACGACGACAAGCGCGTGTCGCTGGGGAAAAAAGAGACGGGAGCGCGCGCGGCGCTGCCGATCTGGCTCGAGTTTATGCAGCAGGCTGTAGAGGAGTATCCGGCGCAGGATTTTCAGAATGTGGTGCCGCTCGAGAAGGAAGCGAGTGGGCATCAGGTGAAAGTGGATACTCCGGATACGGCGCCGCCCGCGGATGCTGCCGAGCAGGGGTTGACGCAGACGCAGGTGGTACCGCCGGCGAAAACGCCCGCTACGCCGCAGTCGGGAGCGTCTCCAGCTGCTGCGGCTGCCGTGGTGAAGCCGCTCGAGAAAATTTCGGCGCCCAAGCCGAATTAGGTTTGGCATTACTTGCCGCTACGAACAAAACTCAAAAATCAAAAAAAGGCTCGGTTGAGCATCCTTTCGAAGATGCGGAGGAACATGCCAGCCATGCCAGATACGCAAGGCTTTCGCCGAGTTCAAACCGCCCCGGCGAGCCGGGGCTTATGAAAGCGGAGGCAAGCCTCCGCACTCCACAAAGGCGTGCCGAGCGCCATATCTCTGGCGATTGGGAAGTCATAAGAGCTAATTAGAAAGTTGATTCGAAGGTGCGGAAGCGGCGCTCGAGTTCCCATTGCTGGCGGGCTCGTTCGCTGGATTGCAGGAATGCGGCGCAATCGGACGCGGGGCTTGCCGCGCCGAGAGAATCCTGCGAACAAGCTGGATTCGTGCGGGAGAAATCATCCGGCGCGGCCCACAGGCTTGGCCCCGGCAAAAAGGCATGTTCGAGAGCGGTACGCACCATCTTTTTCAGGTCGGCGTAGCGCAGGTTGTAGGTTTGTACGGCGCGGACGTATTCGTGGGTGAGGTCGATGCGCGAGACGCCTTCGTCGTCGGTGGAGAGCGCGACGGGAACGCCGACCTTGCGATACAGCGGGAATGGATGCGAATTTCCCGTGACGCCGAGAATCACGTCGTTGCTGGTGAGGTTGATTTCGACCATCACGTGCTTCGCGGCCAGTTCCTTCAGCAGATCCTCGGGGCGATTCTCATACATGATGTCCACGCCGTGACCGACGCGCTCCGCGTGGCCTTCGTTGACGGCGAGACGAACATGGCAGCAAAGGCCTTCATAGGTGACGAGTCCCGGCGCAATTTCTCCCGCATGCAGAGTGATGCGAACCTTGGGATACAGACCGTGAAGAAAATCCACCATGCGCATGTGCAGCGCGTAGTCCGTCATTGAGATGTAGCCATCTTCGGGCATCACGAAGTTGATACCGGGGACGCGCGGGTCGACCGAGGCCACTTCGAAACCCAGCAGCACTTGCGCGAAGACCTGCTGTTTCGGAAAACCGCGAAGCACCTGGTAGAGGAAGCGGATTTCCACATTGCAACCCGGAGCCGCATCGGGCTGGCCGCAGTGCTGGTCCTCGTTGCGGAGCTTTTCGGCGCGATCCCAATGAGCGCGAGCGACGGCGACATCGTCGCGCAGGCCATGGTCGAGGAGGGCCTGTCGGAATTTGGCGAGATCATCCTGCCAGCCGAGTTCGTTAGCGATCTGGATCGTGTGAATAAACGGCGGCGTGTCCATCAATTCGAGATATTGCTCATTCTGCGCGGCGGCGCGTGAAGAAACTTCATCGAGCCATTCGCCGGTGTGGCGCGGGTCAACGATTTGGAATTTCGCAAATGCGTCAAAGAAATGGTCGTGGCCGCTTGTGCCGGCGGAAGGAACGAACGCGCGCATGGAGAATGCGTCCACCAGCGAATCGTAGAGATGCTGATTCTCAAAAGAGCGCGAAACCGCGGTATTGCCTTCGCCGCAGACGGGCTGCGGCGGGATGCTGCGCGTCGTCGCCTCGGTCTTGAACAGGGAGAGCGTGTCGAGATCGACGCAAAGCTTGTCGTCGGCGCCATCGCGAATCCACGACTCCGCGTATACGGCGCCCGCAAGATGATTGTGAAGGTCGGCGCCCTTTGGCATGCGTACGAGAAAGTCGCGCAGCTCGAGCGGATTCTGGCGGACGGAATCGAGGGAGCGGGCGGTGCGTTGCTCGGCGACGGATCCCGAAGCGATTACCGGCGCGGGCGCGTTCCTTCGGGCTGTTGATTGTGCGAGCGCGAGGCTGGGAATAAGAAAAGACAGAACCGAAATGATTTTGAACAGCTGCAGACATCTGGAATTCTCAAATCGCATCGATCCACGCTCCGGGCAACGACGGGCGGAACTTTACCACGCCGAAAGATCTATTTGCGGTTGAACGGATCCCATCCGCGAGCTTCCAGCAGCTTCGTGGCGCCATCGCCGCTAAGCAGGATTTTTCGTCCCGATGTTACCTGGCCGATGCAGGTAACGGTTGAAAAATCGGGAGCACGTTGAAGCCTTTTCGACCGCTGAGGAGGAACGGTAAAAAGCAGGCCGTAGTCATCGCCGCCGTGAAGCGCCAGGAGAAGAGGATTTGGTGTTCGCTTGATTGTCGCTGGGAAAAGACTTGCAGGCGGCGCGACGCATGGCAGCCGGCGAGCCTCGATTCGGGCGCCAACTCGGCTTGCGCTGCACAGGCGCGCGAGGTCTGTCGAGAGGCCGTCAGAGATGTCCATCATCGCAGTTGCGATCTGGTTTCTGGCGAGCCACTCTCCAAGTTTCACCGGGATTCGAGGGTATAGGTGCTGACGCAATAGATCCTGAAGGCCGGTTCGCTGCGGCAGGTTTCTCCTCACAAGCTCCAAACCGAGCTGAGCGCGGCCCAGCTTTCCGGTAACATATATAAGGTCACCGGGACGGGCGCCCGAGCGGGTGAGGGCGCAACCTCGAGAAACCTCGCCAAGCACGGTGATACTGATCGAGACAGAATGGTTTTTGGTGGTGTCTCCACCGATCAGGCGCATTCCGAGAAAGCGAGCAGAGCGAGCCATTCCACCGAGGAAAGTGTCGAGCCATGTACCGATTCGGGACGCTGGCAAGGCGAGGGTCATCAGGAAGTATCGCGGCGATGCGCCCATGGCGATGAGATCGCTTGCGGCGCGGACCAGGGATTTATAGCCGACAGAATCTGGCGGGTGGATTTTCGCCAAGAAATGGACTCCTTCTAAAAAGGCATCGCAGCTCAACGCCCAGTCGGAGCGGCCGTTGGGCGATAGAATTGCGGAATCGTCGCCTATCCCGAGACGGACCGCTGGCACGCGAACTCCTAGAATGGAAGGAACTTTTCTGGCAATTTTTTCGACCAGCTGGTCTTCTTTGTGCATGCCTGAACTTCAGTACAGTTGTAGCAGGGTCCGACGATAGAGTAAGGTAGAGCGAGGAGTATTATAGACTTAAGACGGGATGGAAAAGCGAAAGGCCGAGAGTCTCGAGGCCAGCGGACAATTAAGGTTGACGGAAAGCGATATGCTCTCTACAATCCGTGCGGTTTCGAACCAAGGCTCGCGGTTCAGACTTCTGAGGGAAATGGCCAACCGTGGCGAGGCCCGCGGCGTTCGGCCAACTAACGCAGGCTAATTCAGGACAAACTGAGGATGAAGGGTAAGTCATATACGTTTTTTATTGCCTCCAGCGCTTCGGGCGGTATGCGGCGCTTGCGAGTGCCTTTCTACGTATTGAACCTGCTGTTGGTACTGGCCATCGTAGGAGGAATTACGATTCTGGCCGGTATCGGCTCCTATTCCCGGATGCTGTTGAAAGCTACGAACTACAACACGCTGCGCCGGGAGCAGGACAGCCTGAAACAGCAGTACAAGCAGCTGCAAACGGAAGTAAAGGACACCAATCAGCGCCTGAATTCGCTGCAGTCACTGGCAAGCGAAGTGGCTATGGCTTACGGGCTGAACCGCTTCGAGCAGACTCCTTTTGCCATGACCGACATGACAGAAGGGACGACTGCCGAGTTTCAACAGACGCTCGACCGGTTCAGCTATCTTGAAAAGAATGCCTCGGTGGTTACGGTGTCGAAAGGCGGATTGCGGCTGATGCCGTCGATGCAGCTTAGCGCGCTGGGAATCGTGCCGACGCTGTGGCCTGTGGTCGGTGAGATCACCGGGCATTTTGGCGAGCGGCTCGATCCGTTCAGCGGTGAAGGCGCGTTTCACGCCGGGATTGACATTGCGTCGCACTACGGCGACGGCGTGCGGGCGTCGGCTGACGGAATGGTGACGGTAGTCGACCGCCGGGCGGGCTACGGCAAACTGGTGGTAATTGATCATGGTTTCGGCGTCACCACGTGGTACGGCCATCTCTCGAATTTCAATACGCAAATGGGAACGCACGTGAAGCGCGGCGAAGTGATCGGCTATGAAGGCGCGAGCGGCCGTTCGACGGGCCCGCACCTGCATTATGAAGTGCGTATCTACAACACGCCTGTGAATCCATGGCGTTATCTACGCAACATACCCACCGCGGTAGCGGCTGCTGATTAGTTCCAGTTACACCCTCCGATTTTTCCATCGAATCAATCTGGATGAGAATTAGATTGCGCGGCAGGCCTTCCAGAAATATTCCCGGAGTGTTTACTCGTTGCGGAGCGCGGTGATGGGTTCGACGCCGACCGCGCTACGGGCGGGAAGGTAACAGGCGAGAAGAGCCGCGCCGAAAAGAGCCACCGCGACGGAAAGCAACGTGAGCGGATCTGTGGGGCTGACTCCGTAGAGGACTCCCTGCATTAGCCGGGTGGCCGCCAGGGAACCGGCGAGACCAGCCACCACTCCAACGGCCGTAAGTTTGAGACCCTGCAGCAATATCAAGCGGCGAATATCGGCGGGTTGCGCTCCTATCGCGATGCGGATGCCGATCTCCTGGCGGCGAACGCTCACGGAATATGCAATCAAAGCATAGAGGCCGATCGATGAAAGCAGTAGCGCGACGGAGCCGAGAAATAGAAGCAGAAAGAGAGTGAGGCGCTTCGGTCCGAACGAGTCCGCAACGACTTCGTCCATTGTGCTGACGTCGTAGATCGGCTGCTCGGCATCTACCGAAGCGACGACTTTTCGGACCGCGGACGTCAGTTGGGCGGGGTCGGTGGCGCTTCTTACGACGACGGCCATGATTCGCGGGGCCGTTTCCTGCTGGTCGAGCGGGAGATAGATCTCCGGGCGCACCGGGGCTTCGAGGACTCGCGTTTGCTTCACATCCGAAACCACGCCGACGATTTCGAGTGGCGCGTCGCGCGCATCGGTGCCGGTAAAGGCATCGCGACGGCCGAATATTTGACCCATCCTGATCCGGTGACCTACGGCGTCTCCTTTTGGCCAATTCAGGCGCGCGAGCGCGTCGCTGATTACCACCGAGCGCGGAGCATCGCCGCCATCTTGCTCCGATAGCGCGCGTCCTTGAAGCAGGCGAATCCCCATGGTCTGGAAATAGCCGGGACTGACGACACGCAAATTTGCGTTCTGGGCGCCGCGAGCATCTTGCCGGGGGCGGCCTTCGATCACGAAGTCCCGGGACGTCAGGTCTTCCGTGCGATCCATCATCGGACGTCCGGAGACAACGGCGGCGCTTTCCACGCCGGGAAGAGAACGGATGGATTCAATGGCGCGATCGAAAAATTGCGCGATCTGTTCGGCTCGCGGGTACTTTGTTGCCGGCAGTGATATCGAAAAACTCAGCAGGTGATCAGGTCGAAAGCCGAGATCGATTCCTTCCAGATGCTTGTAACTCTGAATCATCAATGCCGCGCCCGCCAGCACAACCAGCGAAAGCGCGATTTCTGCAATTACCATCAGGTCGCGCACAGAGCGTCCTGCTCGATCACCGCCGATCTGGCCGCTGCCCTCCTTCAACGCCAGGACGAGATCCTGCTTGGAGGCCTGCCATGCCGGACCAATTCCGAAAAGCGCACCCATCGCGACAGCGACTGCCGCCGCAATCGCGAGCACGGCCGGATTGATGCGAATTAGTTCTGGCGCCACATCGAGATATTCATCAGGGATCAGATGGATGAGGACGGGCAAGCAAGCGATCGCGGCGAGAACTCCTAAAATGCCGCCGGTAAGAGAGAGCACGAGGCTCTCGGTTAGAATCTGGCGCAGTACACGCCGTTGGTCTGCGCCGAGGGAAAGCCGCACGGCGATCTCGCGCATCCGCACCGTGCCGCGCGCCAGTAAAAGGACAGCTACGTTGGCGCAGGAAACCAGAATCAACAAGCCCACAGCGAAAGCGAGAACGAGCAGGGCGGGCTTCACGCTGCCGTTGACGGCTTCTTTGACATTCCAGACGCGTAGATCCCAGCCACGATAATCCGGCATTGCGGCGCTATATTGCTGCTCGAGTTCTTTTGCGAGGACCGCCAGACGCGCATTGGCGGCCTGTTCGGTGACTCCTTTGCGAAGCACGGTGATGATCCAGTTGCGCCGATCCGTGCGATTTGAGTCCGAAGGATTCATCTGCAGAGGAATCCATAACTCTCCGCCCCATAGATCGAAATGCGCAGGCATGACGCCGATTACCGTGTAGGCCACTCCGTCGAGGTGAACCGGCTGGCCGAGGATGTTGGGATCGGATGCTAAGCTGCGTTTCCAAAGCTCTGCGCTGAGAACAACGACGGGTGGTCCGCCCGGACGATCCTCCTGCTCTGTGAAGCTGCGGCCAAAAATTGGCGCGATGCCTGTCATCGTAATGCCATTGGCAGAGACGCGGGTGCCAAGAATGCGTTCAGGATAGTTGCCTCTCGTGAGGTTGAAGCTATCTCCGCGAATTGCTCCTACGGCTTCGAATATATCGGTCAGCCGCTTCACATCGAGCACTTCCGGAACTGAGAGGTAGTTGACAAACATTTTCTGGCGCGGCGAATAGGCGTGGACAACATCCCAGCGGTCCGTCACCGGGTACTTGCTGTAGAGCAGGCACGCATCGATCAGGCTGTAGACGGCTGTGGCGGAACCGATTCCAATCGCGAGGATGGCAACGATCACGGTTGAGAGGACAGGCGTTCTTGTAATGAGACGCACGCCGTAGCGGAGATCCTGGAGGAAATCTTGAATGAAGCGCACGCCGCGGGAGTCTCTGCACTCTTCTTTAAGCTGTTCGATGCCGCCTGAATTTATTAGGGCGTTGGCTCGGGCTTGTTCTGGGCTCGTTCCGGAGGCGATATCTTCGGCAATTTGCTGTTCTAAGTGGAAACGCAACTCTTCGGCGAGTTCCTGGTCCAGGCGGTCGCGGAAGAAAAGAGCGCGAAGGCTATGAGCGATTTTCGCGGGCCAACGCGTATAAGCCGGAGGCTGCATCAGGAGGTCCTAAGCACCAAGCCAATTGCAGAGGAAAGGCGCTCCCAATTGGATTGCTCTTCGCGCAGGTATTTGCGGCCGGCCGTCGTGAGCGAATAGTATTTCGCGCGGCGATTATTTTCCGATTCACCCCATTCGGAGCGAATCCATCCCTGATTCTCAAGACGATGCAGCGCCGGGTAAAGTGCGCCCTGATTCACCTGCAGAACGTTGCCGGAAACCTGGCGAATTCTTAGGGCGATGGACCAGCCATGCATGGGACGGAGCGCGACCGTCCTGAGGATCAGGAGATCAACGGTGCCTTGGACGAGGTCAGTCGGCTTGCTCAATGGCTCGCTTCCCCTCAGTGCATGACAGGAAGGCTAGCACGGCTCCTGTCAATGAGCAAGGGGAGAGGGGTGCTGCTGCTCGCCCAGCATTTCTGGAGTGATAGTAAGACGAAGGCGGACCCAGCGGTCTTGCCGCGAAACGTCCAACTGGCGGATGAGAGCTTGCACGAACGCGGCTTGTTCCTTGGTCATTTGCTGAAGCGCCTTGGGGTCGGAAAGCGCCATGGAGCCGACCATTCGGAATCCGTCAAGCAGCGTGGAAATCTCGAAGGCGCTTTTTACCGAGTCGCATTCGCCGTCGAGAGCGGCAGCGATGTCGTTCCCGGCTGGCTTTCCCGCGAGAGACAAACCACGAACGCTGCGCGCTAATTTTTCGAGCTGCGGCGCCTTGGCAAAATTCGCGTAGAAACTCTGCGGCAAGTTGTCCGTGCGGGCTACCGCGAAAATGGGAGCGCCTGCGACCCGGTTCAAACGCGTCTTCATCACTGGGTCGCGCGGCGATGGGCTCAAGGAGTCGGCCAGCAAGCGGCGCGCGTTGTTCCCGCTGGCAATTGCGATTCGTGTGGGCGAGAGAAATTGAAAAAAAACGGCTGGATTGCCGGGAACCTCATATACCGGCGGATTTGTAGACGGCACAATCTTGCCGGTACCTAACGCATAGGCCTTGATTTTCTGTTGATCGAAGCGCCCGTCGGCTATCGCGAGGACGCGATTCTCGCCGATGCCGTTTCCAGGCTCGACTGCGAAACTGTGAGGCCAGAAAGCTATGGCAGCCTTATCCAGGTCGCGCGTGTAATCGAATCCGGTCTGGCGGATGAATTCCTTATATTCCTGATCGGCTTCTGGGCCGGGCGAGGTGAGGCCGAGCAGTCCCGAGAGGGGCGAATTCTTCAACGCGCGCAACGCCGCTGCGTCGACATAGCCTACTGCGGGCGCGTCCGCAGGAAGCTCGCTGAGAAGATCGGGGGGAGCGACGGCAGTAATTCCAGGCAGCGACGGCGGCGGTGGGGGAGTGACCGTTCCAACGGAACCGATTGGCCCGGCGGCCCGGTGACGATAAGAGTAAAGACCAATGCCCCCGGCAATCAGAAGGATCAGAACAAGAACTGCAATCAGCGCTCGATTCGTGGAGGAAAGAGTCAAGCAGCGAGTATAAGTTTAGGGCCAGTTGCTGTAAAGTTTGCGCGGCGGATTGCGTGTAAAATAGCGTGCGGGAGCGCATTCCGGAGACGCAACCAAAGTAGTGCCGGGAACTTCCAATTCATATCCGATGATAGGCGCATTGAGGGAGAGAAGATTGTCATTCCGGTGGAACGCAAACCGCCTCGCGGTGCTGGCCGGACTCATCCTTGCGATTACGTCGCTGGCGTTTGGGCAGTCGGCCACCGGCAAATCGCCCGATCCCAAAGCGGCGCCATCCACCGGCGCGTCACCTTCCCTTCCCACGCTCACAGCGGATCAAATTCTCGAAAATTATATTGAGGCGATCGGGGGACGCGAAGCCTGGAAGAAATTAACCACGCGAATTTCAACGGGGACGATTGACGTCCCGGCGATGAATCTCTCAGGGCTGGTTATGGTGAAGGAAAAAGCGCCGAATCGAAGCGTTTTTACGGTGAACTTCAACGGCGCGGCTTTTCAGCAAGGCTTCGATGGAACGATTGGCTGGTCATCCGATCCGCAGAACGGATTGCGCGAACAATCGGGTGAGGAGCTTGCGGAAACGAAGCGCGATTCGGACTTTTACCATCCGCTCGATTTGAAACAGATGTATTCGAAGATTTCGGTCACCGGCACGGACAAAATCGATGACCGCGACGCGTACGTTCTGGAAGCATCGTCCGGGGACCTTGGGACGGACAAGATCTACTTCGACGCGCAAAACGGGTTGGTCCTGCGAATCGTTGGCCAGCATCACACCGTGGACGGTCCGGCCACGTTTACCGAGGACTTCAACGATTTTCGCGAGGTGGATGGAATCAAGCTGCCGTATACGGTGCACCAGGAAAGCCCGAACTCGACATTTACGATCAAGTTCACGGAGATACGGCACAACGAAGCAATCGAAGATGCAGTATTCACCAAACCGGCCGCAGGGCATTAGTTTACAAAAAGGTACGCACGCGGAAATAAGTGCTTTGCTGGCAATGGTTTTGCTGGGCAAAGATAGCTGCTTGCAATTCGATTGCCTCTATGATATTTTTGTTCGGTTTGAGCAGGGCTGGCGTAGCTCAGTTGGTAGAGCATCTGATTTGTAATCAGAGGGTCGGGGGTTCAACTCCCTCCGCCAGCTGAGCCTGCCTGCGGTAGGCAGGGTTTTGAGGGACAGGGATTTTCGGCAAGGTTGCGGACGGATTCCTCGCGACAAAAGCGCTAGGGCTGGTGTCTTCCGACACGAGCCCTTTCTGCATTGCGATGTTCCCCGTACAGCTGTCCGGTCGTGTTCTGGTTGTTTGGGCGGGACGATGCAGTTGTGTCCCGAAGATTTTTTGCGGGACATGATCGAGCGTCCCGAACGAATTTGCGGGACGGGTGGGTGAGTGGCTAAAACCAGCAGACTGTAAATCTGCCGCTCCTTGCGGGCTACGGAGGTTCGAATCCTCCCCCGTCCACCAGCGACTCGTAGGAGTTGAACCGCACGACCGCTCGGCGAGAGCGCGACAGAAACGTTCAGTGAACCAGCAACGAAATCACAGAACTCAGCTGCGCGGCGTGCTTTGGACGAAAGTGAAATGGGAGGCGTTAGGGAAGCCGGTTCGAGCCTGGGTAGCTCAGTTGGTAGAGCGCGTCCTTGGTAAGGACGAGGTCACCGGTTCAATCCCGGTCCCAGGCTCCACGCTGTAACGCGCGGCGGGCACAATGCGGCAGGAATGAGCGGGGGTAACTCAGTGGTAGAGTCTCTGCCTTCCAAGCAGATGGTCGCGGGTTCAAGTCCCGTCCCCCGCTCCAGGAACTGAGAAGCGGAATTTTGCAGCGGAAGTGAGCAGAAGCAGTTGGATTCAGCGCGGCAGTAGCCGCGAACCTCTAGCACGAGTGAGGCGAGATGGCGAAGGAGAAATTCGAGCGCAGTAAGCCGCACGTAAACGTGGGAACGATTGGACACATCGACCACGGCAAGACGACGTTGACGGCGGCACTTACGAAAGTGCTA
>Ga0306921_10000192_pt1 | contig 47283 bp, 43 predicted proteins | sample sta12Cox44000080_FD_203760 | JGI IMG/M metagenome (GOLD analysis project Ga0306921, IMG submission 203760) | Lab enrichment of tropical soil microbial communities from Luquillo Experimental Forest, Puerto Rico - statoxic.12C.oxic.44.000.080 (v2)... | ecosystem: Environmental > Terrestrial >... | reverse complement strand
ACCTCAGGGTTGCGCTACAGGAGCCAGTTCATGCGGTCGTTGACCGCGTATGTCTCCTGCATGCCTCGGCGCAATCTTGTTCAGCTCTTCATCGCTGACGTAGAGGAATCCCGAAGGATCCCAGACCGGTCCTTCAGTGCAGCCGAAGCCTTTGGCAACGGCCTCCGGTTTTGCATCCTGTGGCACGAGTTTCCAGAATTGGGGAGACTCGGCGCACAATTGGAAATGGCGTGGCGACGGGCCAGCTTCTTGGGTCCGCAAACTTCCGAAGGCAACAAGGAGTGTGAGGGTCAGAGAGTGGAATTTTTTCATGGTCTTATGCGATTCTTGTAACCCCTGTAAAAGCCTGAAGTCCCTTGTTAAGGTGCTGGAGATCAATGTGTCGAGGAAGACGCATCAGTGGTCGTCGTCCTGCCGCTTCGATTTTTTGATTTGGGGACTCTTTTCTCGCCTGGCAACTGTCATCAGGTATCCCACCAGATCATCGAGTTCAGCGGCGCTGAGGGTTGAACCGTAGTCCGTCGGCATGAGAGGTTGCGCCTGCGCTTGTATTTGGGTCACGTCTGATCTTTGGAGAAGATGGAAAGACCCATCGAGGGAAAGCAATTGCAACGAAAAGTTGTCTTCATTGCGGACAACGCCTACCAGCTTTTCGCCGCCGCGAAGAGTGACCATGACCGCTCGCCGCCGTTTTTCGTCGACACCGCGGGCGGTCGTGATAGAGTCGCGAATTTCATCTGCAGAAAGATTCGAGGCGTACGTCGAGAGATCCCGGCCCAGGAAACCGCCGGAACCCTGCATCATGTGGCATTCGGAACAGCGAGCTTTGCCAAAGAAGATCGCCTTGCCGTGCTGCGGATCGCCGGGAATCGCTGCCGTGTTGCCCTTGCCTTGCAACGTGCGCAAATAACTCAGCACGGCGGCGAGCTTAGCGCTCCCAAGTGATGAGAACGCAGGCATGCCCGCTGCGGGGATGCCGTCACGCAATATCCTGAGTGTTTCCGCGTCCGAAAGCTGCAGCACCTCTTGCCGCGTGGTGATGTTTGGGCCGCGCTCGCCTCCACGGCCGTCAAGGCCATGGCAACCAGCGCAAGTTGCTTCAAACGCTTTGCGCCTTTCGGCGGCTTGCGGGCCCGGTACGGCCTTTTGCTTCGATGCATGTTGGGCAAGAGCGGTAGCACCGACGACGGATAGAACCGCACAGGCAACCGTGGCTGCAGTCCCATGAATACATCGCCCGCTCGACGAGGATGAGCTTACTCTCAAATTCATACTCAGAGTACGGAACTGGCCTCCATGCTTCCGAAGAGCCTGGGTTTCTGCGGCGTCGTTCTTGCTAGAACAGGAACTTTACGCCAATCTGAAAGATGCGTGCATCTCGTGCGCTATTTACCATCCCGAATAGACCGTCTTGGTTCACCCCGTTGACAATATGGGGGAGGTCGGCATTGATCGACCCGGTCGGATTTATGAATTGGGCATAAATCCAGGTTTTAAATAACTCGAACCGTAACTGCAGCATTTTCGATTCGGTAAGATTGATGTTCTTGAGGAGGGCTATGTCCCAGTTGTTCAAGCCTGGGCCATGGAAAAAGCGCCGATTCGCATTTCCGACCTGCCCAAGCGGTTCAATAGTGAAATGCGCGGGATTGATGTCCAGGCACTTGCTATAGGTCTAGCCTACGAGGAATTCCATGCGGTTGCTGGTGGGGCGAACGCTCGCTTGAAATTGCTTGCCCACGCCACGCTTAAAACGAGCAAAACTACAATCAGAAAGAAAACCCAGCGCGAACGAAGATGCATGACAACACCCCCAAGGAAATGCGCTCGCCTCGGATCGGCAAGCCCTTCGAGACACTTCAACTTTCACTAGCTGAAAGTAACATTCTGGCAGTAAGAATTGCCCCAGACGCTGTTAGAGTTCTGATATCCCATCAGCAGTCGTGTGTCAACTCCTTTTCGCGGTTAGAGGTTCTATCCACCGATCGTTTTTTTCGAAAGGTACACTTTTCTGGCGTGAGACTCAAAAAAGTTCCTCTTGCCAAATGAAGGTGGTAGAGTCTGCAACGGCTGAAACAGGAGGGACAAATGGAAAGCAGCGCCCATCTCAAATTGCACAGCCGACAGGGAAAAACAAAGACGTTGCAACTAACCATTCTTCTTGCTTTTGCTCTCGGCGGATTGAAGCTGGCCGCGAGTACGACAGCCCTTCAGGAAAGTGCTCCCCTTAAGAGCGAAGCGGCATTAATTGAAGCGTATCATCATGTCGAGGTAGCCTCCGTTTCGGACGCACTGGAACAGATCACGGGACGAAGAATGTATATGTCCCACCGGATGCGGCCGATTTTTCGGACAAAGTTTGCGGGATTTGCTCTCACGGTGTCCCTGAAGAAGGAAGCTAACGATGACCCCGACGCGCTAAAAGGCATGCTGGCCGCGATTGATTCGGGGTCTCGCGATTCTGTTTATGTCATGGTAGTCGAAGACGGAATTGATATTGCTGGGATGGGAGGCCTCATGGGAACGGCTATGTCTGCGCGCGATTTTTCTGGCGCGGTGATTGACGGCGGTGTTCGTGACGTCGCCTACCTGGAAAAGATTGGCTTTCCCGTCTATGCGTTGGGAATCGTGCCTTCCACTTCCGTCCACCACTACCGGTTTGCAGGTGCCAATGTTCCTATCGTGTGCGACGGTGTCGAAGTGAAGCCTGCGGACATCATTGTTGCAGATGCGGATGGAGTCGTTGTGGTTCCCCGGGCGGCCGCGGAGAAAGTACTCGCACTCGCACAGGAAATGGATTTCAAGGAACACTCCATGTACGCCTATATTGAAAAACTTAAATCCATCGAAGAAGCAGTGAAGAAATTCGGTAGGCTGTGAATCGACGCCTCGATTGCGGTGGAGGCGCTCTCAAAAATGGGACTGGATTCGGGGAGCTTTCCTGTAGTATAGAGACTTTCATCTCCTGGAGTGGAATTTCATTATCGTGCGGCGATTGCAGCGCTGATAACGGGTAGGTTTTTCAATGACCGGAAAGCGCACTTACAATATCACCTCTTTGCAGCGCGGGCTGCGCTTGCTGCATCTCTTCGGCCGAACCGCCAAAGGCGTGCCGGCGGCCGAGGTCGCCAAGGCATCGGGCCTGCCCGTCAGTACCGTGCATCGTTTTCTGGCGAACCTCGAGACAGCCGGTTTTCTGAACTGCGATGACGCCGGCAACTACCACCTGGGGATCGCTTGCGTTTCGCTTGGCCAAGCCGCCCGGGAACAGCTCGACATCCGTCGGGTCAGTTTGCGGCACCTTGAGGAGCTAAACCGCCGCACGCGCGAGACGGTTCACCTCACCGTGCGCCATGGCCTTTCCGCTGTTTACCTGGAAAAGCTGGAGTCACCGGAACCGCTACGCATTTATTCCCGCATCGGCGCATCGGTCCCTCTCTTTTGCACGGCAGTCGGAAAAGTGATGCTCGCCTACGTGGAAGATGGCGAGCAGGAGAAAGTCTTGAATCAGCTGGAATTGAGGCGATTCACTGAAAACACGATCGGAAGCATCCAGGAACTGCAAGCTCAGTTGCAGAGGGTCCGTAAAGACGGCTATGCCTGTGATCTCGAGGAGCACGAGCCACACATTCGCTGCATCGCCGCGCCCATTTGGGATCACGCCGGTTTGGTAAACGCCAGTTTAAGCGTCACCGGCCCGGCAGTCCGCATGCCCCCTACAAGGCTTCGCGAGATCGCGCCTCTAATCCGAGAAGCTGGGATGAACATCTCGCGAGACCTCGGATTCCAGACAGCCGGCGTGCAGACGCCTTCATCCCCCCGCCCGAAGAGCGCCGATCGCCGTGGCGCAACTAACCGCATTTCTCGCAAGAGAGTGCCACGACATGATGCGTTTGGCGAGAGGGTGGAAATTTAACGAAGCGAAAGCAAACAGGTCCTTCGCATCATTTATGATTGCTTTTGTGCCTGTTTTGGCTTCGAGTGGCTCCGCGCAAATGGCCGAAAACTCCAAGAGCAGCTGCCACACTGAATCGACCGAATTTGGCGGCTGGCAGGCCAAACAAATCTCCAATCATTGGGTAAAGCTCATCCTCGTGCCGCAGTTGGCTGGCCGGCTGATGAGTTACGCGGTGAACAAACGGCAATACGTTGCGATTGCCGCAGGGAGCGACATTATCTGTTTTGGTTTGCCTCGAAACCGATGATTCTTAGACTTGACCAATTTGAAGGAGGAATGAACAATGTTGTCGCCGCTCAGTAATCGCAGAAATTTCGCTACTCGCCTGGCATCTCTATTCACCGGGGCCGGCGTGGCTGGGTTGTTGTCTGACCCAATTCCAGCCGCGGCGCAAGCGGCGACCGGGGTTCAAAAATTGAATTACGAAGGAAAGCCGGCAAGCGGGACTGGATTCATTACCCCGCTGATTGTTCATAATGGCGTGATCTACATCGCGGGCCAAGGCGCCCATTCCCACGACAAGGACGAAACATTCCCCAACGACATTGCGAATCACACGCACCACGTCATGGAGAGCGTGAAAACCCTCGTCGAGGCCGGTGGCGGAACGATGGATAGTATCCTGCAACTCACCGTCTATTTGGCAAAGATTGACGACTACGACGGCATGAACCAGGTGTTCAAAACGTATTTCCCCCACGGCGGCCCGGCACGAACGACGGTTGCCGTTGCGGCCCTCCCCGGTGATTCGCTAGTCGAGATCAATTGCACCGCCGCTGTCATTCGCAAGTAGCTTGAAGGAGAAAAAATGGGATTCAATTTGAAGTGGACACGCCGAACTTTTATAGGCAGCCCCAGTGCTCTGGCCGGCGCTGTGTTCAACGGAGGAAGTCTGTCTGCCACACCGAAAGCAACTTCGCAGAACAAGATCACCGGCTTCGGCGAAACCGGCAACGTCTATGAGGAACTTGGTGTCGCGACGTTGATCAACGGACAGGGAACCCTGACAATGCTGGGCGGTTCCTTGATGCGTCCTGAAGTCGACGCGGTGATGGATCTGGCGGGCCAGCATTTCGTCAGCATTCAGGAGCTTGAGGCCGCCGCGAGCAAGCGCATCGCGGAGCTGCTGAAACTCCCCGCAGGGTACACCGCACTCGTCACTTCCGGCGCGGCTGCGGCCATGCAAACGGGCCTCGCAGGGATCCTGACGGGAGACAATCCGAAGTTCATCGAGCAACTTCCCGACCTCACGGGGATGAAATTAGAAGTTATCATCCAGAAATCGCACCGGAACCCTTTCGATCACCAACTGCGTGCGACGGGAATCAAGCTTGTTGAAATCGAGACGCGCGAGGATCTGCGCAAGGCCATCAATCCAAAAACGGCCATGATGCACTTTACGAATTTTGCCAACGCCGCGGGGCAGATCAAGGTGGATGAATGGCCGAAGCTGGCGCAGGAGTACAAGATCCCAACGTTGATTGATGCTGCAGCAGACGCCCCACCCGTTTCGCATCTCTGGGACTACGTCAACATGGGGTACGATCTCGTCGCCTTCAGCGGCGGCAAGGCCATCCGGGGCCCCCAGTGCGCAGGCCTTTTACTCGGACGAAAGGACCTGGTTGCTTACGCCCTCCTGAATAACAGTCCTCACGAAGATACGCTAGGCCGCAGCCAGAAAGTGGGCAAGGAAGAAATCGTAGGGATGGTCAAGGCGCTCGAATGCTATCTGAAAGAAGACCATGAGGCGCTGACTAAGGAGTGGCAACAGCGTCTGGAAGTGGTCTCCAGCGAAGTTACCAAGATCCCGGGTGTGACCACGACCTATTCTGTCCCGGATGTGGCCAATCATGTCCCGCATATGGAGATTCACTGGGATAAGAACCGCATTCCGCTTATGCCTCGTGAAGTCGCCGCGGCACTGCGCAAAGGAACTCTTTCCATCGTTCTGTCCTCTGGCGAGAAGGGTGAGGCCCTTTCGATGAATTCCTTCATGTTGCAACCAGGAGAAGACAAGATCATCGCGGACAAACTTTCTGCTTACCTGAAAGCGCATTCGTCGTGAACGTAGCGAATTACGTCTTCGGGCCAAAGCGAATGCCGTGGGGCTCTCGTGGCTAAAAGTGGCATGAGTAGTACGCGCTGGCTCCTCGTTTTCTGGCTCTTTGTCTTGAGTGCCGTTTCCTATCTCGATCGAGTCAACATCTCGATCGCGGGGAGTTCCATCGCCGCGGAATATCACTTCGGCAATGTTCAGTTGGGCTCCGTGTTCACGGCTTTTTTGATCGGCTATGCGCTATTTCAAACCCTCGGCGGTTGGCTCGCGGATCGCCTTGGACCGCGTCGCGTGCTCGCGGCAGCAGTCTTATGGTGGGGAATTTTCACCGCCCTAACCGCGGCTGTCTCTGCCAAGCTCGCATTCGCTGTGGTCATTTTTGTAGGCGTGCGCTTCCTGCTCGGAGTGGGAGAAGCGGTCATCTTTCCTGCTTCCAACCAATTCGTATCGCGGTGGATTCCCTCGCAAGAACGTGGCATTGCCAACGGCGTGATTTTTGCCGGGGTCGGCGCGGGCGCCGGAGTGACGCCCATGCTCATTACTTACATCATGATTCATCACGGCTGGCGCTGGTCATTTTGGATCAGTGCCATGATTGGTTTGCTGGCCGGAGTCATCTGGTACCTCGCGGCACGCGATACGCCGGAGGAGCATTCGGGCGTTTCCCTTGCGGAGCTTGCTCACATTCGCGGCGGCGCCGGGAACAAAACGCAAGCTGGCGACACGATTCAATGGAGGACCATTCTCGGTAGCAAGGAAGTTTGGGCCGTGACCCTCGGTTATTTCGCTTTTGGCTATATCGCATGGATTTTTTTCACGTGGTTCTTCATTTACTTGGCAAAGGTCCGAGGGCTGGATTTGAAAACCAGCGCGTTTTACTCGACTCTCCCATTTCTCGCCATGGCCGTCTGCTGCCCGCTCGGCGGCGCCATCGGCGATTCACTGACCCGCCGCTATGGCAAACGCATCGGTCGATGCGGCATTTCCGTGGTGGGGCTGACCTTGTCCGCGGCCTTTCTCGTGTTCGGATCGCGCGCGGAGAGTGGGCGCCTTGCAAGCATCGTGCTGGCCGGGGGCGCCGGAGCGCTTTACCTCTCGGCGAGCTCTTTCTGGGCCGTCACCGCGGATATTGGCCGCGGTGCTTCTGGTTTCGTTTCGGGCTTTATGAATACGGGCAACCAGCTGGGCGGCATCCTCACGGCGCAACTGACTCCGTTGATAGCGTCGCGATGGAACTGGACGGCGACTTTCTATATTGCTGCGACCCTTGCGACGATTGGCGCCCTGGCCTGGTTGTTCGTCGATCCGGAGCGGACGCTTGCTCCCGCGGAGAGATCTTTCCGCGAAGCCGAAATCAGGAAACAATGAAGATCAAAGCCAAAGCAGATTGCCGCTGGGACCTGGTGAGCTTGGGCGAAGTGATGCTGCGGTTCGATCCCGGCGATACGAGGACCGCTACCGCGCGGGAATTCCGCGTTTGGGATGGTGGGGGCGAGTACAATGTCGCTCGCGGTTTGAGGCGCTGTTTCGGCCTGGACACGGCCATTGTCACCGCTTTGGCCGACAACGCCGTGGGACGGCTCGTAGAAGACCTGATGCTACAGGGAGGCGTGAACCTAAAACACCTTCGTTGGGTCCGGCACGACGGTGTGGGCCGCAGCGTCCGAAACGGATTGAATTTTACCGAACGCGGCTTCGGGGTGCGCGCGGCATTGGGATGCTCGGATCGCGGTCATACTGCCGTATCACAGTTGAAACCGGGTGAAATCGATTGGCAAGAAATCTTTGTGCGAGAACGAGCGCGTTGGTTCCACACCGGAGGAATCTTCTGCGCGCTGTCGGATACCACTCCACAAGTTGCCAGGGAGGCGATAGAGGCGGCTAAGCGCGCCGGCACGATTGTTTCCTACGACTTGAACTATCGCCCTTCTCTCTGGAAGTCCATTGGTGGGCAGAGAAAAGCGCAAGAGGTTAATCGAATGCTTGCGCCGCTCGTGGACGTGGTGTTCGGAAACGAGGAAGACTTTACCGCGGCCCTTGGATTTTCCGTTCCCGGGGTTGACGAAACTCATTCTCAGCTCGATCTGAAGCATTTTAAGCAAATGATGGAGGGAGTCGTGCTGGAGTTTCCCAATCTGTCCGTGGTCGCCACGACTTTGCGCACCGCAACAACTGCCACGAGGAATGATTGGGGCGCCATCGTCTATGCCAGCGGAATATTCCATGAAGCCGTTCCTCGTGAAAACCTAGAGATCTACGACCGTGTCGGTGGGGGAGATTCCTTCGCGGCAGGCTTGATCTACGGACTTCTGAGCGGAAAAGATATTCCCTGGGCGGTGGAGTGCGGTGCTGCACATGGCGCTTTGGCGATGACTACACCGGGAGACACATCCATGGCGACACTGCAGGATGTTCTTCAAGTAATGCAAGGAAGGACGGCGCGAATCTCGCGCTGATGTTTCGATAGTGCTAGGCATTCATCGGAGCAATCGAATGACGGCCGAGAACACGATTCGTCGAATCGAAGAAATTGGCATTGTGCCTGTAGTTCGGGCCGCCAGTGTGGACGAGGCACGCCGCGTCGTACAAGCAATCTGTGCGGGCGGAATCCCCATCATTGAGATTACGCTGACGGTCCCAGATGCGCCGAAAATGATACGTGAGCTAGCGCAATGCTACGGCAATAATGTGCTGGTCGGCGCGGGAACGGTCATCAATGCGGAACAAGCGGAGACTTGCGTGGCAGCTGGAGCGCAATTCCTGGTTAGTCCCGGCTTGGCACTTCCCGTTCTTCAGTTTGCCGCGCTTCACGGCCTTCTTGCGATTCCCGGTGCGATGACGCCAACGGAAGTCATCGAGGCCATCGCGGCGGGAGCGCAGATCATCAAGATCTTTCCTTGCGGCAGTGTGGGCGGCCCGAAACATCTGACGGCGCTGAGGGCTCCATTTCCGGAAATCCGGTTCATCCCGACGGGCGGTGTGAATTTATCTAACGCCGCGGAGTACTTGAAAGCAGGTGCGTTCGCACTGGGCGTTGGCGCCGACCTGGTGGACTTGGCAGCGGTCCGCCAGAACGAAACTCAAAAGATTGTTGCCGGGGCCAAAGCCCTGGTAGATGCGGTGCGACTGGCCCGGACTGCAATCTCCTGGGGATCAGCCCTTCAGTGACGACTCTCAGTGGATTTACTGTTCCCTCCGGGGACTGGCCGATCGGGCTGGCCAGCTGGGGTTCGAGTCCCCACGGGCCTACCATCTTTTCAATTACTTCCGGCCTAGGCACCTCCTCTCAATCCACGTTTGCGTCGTACTTTGTGTCGTAACCAGTGCTTTCGTTCCCAGTAAACCAAGTTCCCTGAGGCTTGGCCGACAGTGCCGTCACAGCCTGCCGCCTCGCTTCGCTTCGAACGGTGAATAAAGGGCCAGCATTCTATGGCTGACATGGCCAGCAATCGCCATGACCGTTTGGTCGGAGACTTGAGACTCGGCCAGCTCTGTGATGACGTTGTGCCGGAGATCGTGAAACCTCAAACCGGCGAGCGGACTTTGGACCTTTTGAATGTCGGCCCGCAACCCTTGTCAATGCATGTCTTCCCTGGTCTTTGCAATTTGCTACAGCACTGGATCGCCCTTGTTAAACTTCGTAAGCCGTCCTGAAGCTGGTTTGACCTATGTAGGGTCGACATGTTCGTTCTCACATGCAGGGAAAGGCCCCGTCCCCATGAAGACTTTGGAGCGATTCCGTAGGCGAAGGACGATCTCGAAGGCTGTGTCATTCATTCTTCAGCTGTGGTTCGCGAATGGTCGAGCAACTTGGCAGAAACGTGCACGCTATGCTCATTGTGGTCTGGTCGTTTGTGTACGATTCTGCAAGGGTCGGTAATTGCATCGTGACGCAGGTCAAGGAATCTCAACGCTCTCAACCGAGCTTCTCGCCCTCTTTGTTGATGACCAACTGGGTCGCCGGATACAAAACGCCCCCGCTGTTGTCCTTGTGTTATCGTTCAAGTCGAACTCGCCGCCCGTCAAGTTGTACGCGATGGTCTGGGAGTTCGTATAGGCTTCACCGAAGCGAATCTGACGGTTGGAGATAAAGCGAATCTTCCGGCCCGTGGGGGTCGGAATCAACCCAGTGTAACCGATGTCGTAACCGAGCGTCGCAGTGATCGCGATCCGGCCGACAGATTTCATCTTGGTCAGAGCATTGACCAGACCCCAGGTTTTGGCCTTTCTTGAAGGCGTCCACCAGTACCTGCCGGTCCTCCGGCGTCGAAAATTCATAAATGGTTACTTTGACGCTGATGCAAAGGCGTGCCTGCTGGCCAGTTCGCGCTACACTGAATCGAGCGGTTTGTGAATCATGCCAGATTCTCCGCAACTCACCGTGCTCTTTGATGGATCGTGTTCGCTCTGCCGTGACAGCGTTGAACGCGTTCGCCCTTTCAACCGCGATGGACGTATCGAGTTTCTCGACCTTCACGATCCCAGCTCGATTCGCCGGTTTCCCCATGTTGATCGGGAAGAGGCCATGCGTTCGATGCAAACCGTCGATAATCTGGGCCACGTTTACGCGGGGGTGGACGCCTGGGCTCAGATCGGTCTCCGGCTGCCTGGCTGGAACCTCCTGGCGTGGATTCTGTTTGTTCCTGGGATCCATTGGACGGCGCGCATCCTTTATGACTGGATTGCACGCAATCGTTACCGGTGGAACCGGGAAGCCTGTGCCGACGGTTCTTGCACGCTGCATCTTCCTGATCCTCCAGACTCGACCACGAAACACTGATCCTTCCCGGATTTCTATCCAGGGTTATGATCGGTGCTGATGAATTGGTGGACGCCTGCCTTTCTGCGCTGGTGGGCCGGGCCAGGACCTGCAGGTCCTCCCGGGCACCTTCTTCCGCGCTGGCTGTTTCTCCGCGCGCTCGGCATCATCTACTTTTCGGCCTTCTATTCGCTTGCTTTTCAGATCCGCGGACTGCTCGGCCCACATGGGCTGCTTCCGGTCCGTCCCTACCTTGCGGATATATCGACCGGCGTGGGTCTGGCGCGGTATTGGTATGCACCCACGCTGCTTTGGCTGAACAGCAGTTCGCCGATACTGATGTTTCTCTGCTGGGCCGGTATGATCGCTTCGCTGCTGGTCATTCTGAATTCTTGGCCGCGGGCCATGTTGGGAATTTGTTTTGTCGCGTTTCTTTCCTTTGTCACCGCGGCGCAGGATTTTTCCAGCTATCAGTCTGACGGCATGCTTCTTTGCGCGGGCCTGCTGAGTTTATTCTTCGCGCCCTCGGGGCTCCGCCCCGGATTTGGGGGAATGCAGCCGCCTTCGCGAGCTCCCCGGTTTCTGCTTCAGTTCCTGTGGTTCACGATTTATTTTGAATCCGGTCTTGCAAAGTACCTTGGCGGCGATCCGCAGTGGCGCCATCTCACGGCACTGGATGACTACTACCAGAATGGCCCGTTGCCCACGTGGCTGGGCTGGTACGCGCAGCAGCTTCCGCACCGCTTTCATGCCGCAACGGCTTTCTCCACTTTGTTCATTGAGCTGTTTATTGTATGGCTGGTGTTTCTGCCGCGTCGGTTTCGGATCTTGTGTTTTTTGATTGTGACGCCCTTCGAGGCCGGTATTATCTTGTCCGCGAATTACGCCTTCCTGAATTATCTTGTGCTTTCGCTGGGCATTCTGCTTCTCGATGATCGCTTTTTGTTGCGGTTTTTGCCAAAGAGCTGGGCTCTGCCCGTTCGTCGCAACCTGCACTCGACCGAATCCGCGGAGCTCTCTAAGGAGCAGATGGCTTCCACGGGCCGTGTAGCGTTTCGACAAATTCTTTCCTCGCTCGGGATGTGGTTGCGCGGAATTTTTCTTGCCTGGATTGGCTACGCGATGCTCTTTTTTCTGCTTCACGAATACTTTGGTCCTTTGCCGCTTCCCGCCGCTCCCGTTGTCTGGCTCGAGCCGTTCCGGGTTGCCAATCAATATGGCCTGTTTGGTCGCATGACGCGTTACCGTTACGAAATCGAATTTCAAGGGTCATGGGACGGCAAGAATTGGACCGCTTACCCGTTCCGATACAAACCTCAGGACCCCAGCGAGCCTCCGGGCATTTACGCCCCCTATCAGCCGCGCTTCGATTGGAATTTGTGGTTTGCTTCGCTCGGGGACTGGCAAGGAAATCCCTTCGCGGTTCACACCGAGCAGCAATTGCTTCTGAACAATACAGACGTCCTGGCGTTGTTCAAAGCAAACCCGTTTTCCGGGCAGCCACCGGCGCAAGTTCGGGCTGTATTGTGGCAATACTGGTTCACGGACGTAGCAACGAAGCGGCAGAACGGACAGTGGTGGCGTAGGGAGATGCTGGGCCTTTACGCCCCGACGCTCGAGCGGGAAGCCGACGGGAGGATCATCGCGCGGGAGTGGCCTAGCCAGTCTTTTCCTCCGCCATAACACGAAATCCGGGCATCGGTGACCTTTTGCTGAGCGTACCCGCGGAAATTTTCTAGCTGCCTTTCTAGAATGCGAAGCGCACCGAAAGGGTGACCTGAGTCTGGCAAGGACTGTCGCGCTTGAAAACACGAGCAGTCGCGTGATCGCTCAGCGAGAAGCCACGATCGTCTTTCCAATAGCCTTAGACTAATCGTCGCAGGAGTGGCAAAGACTCAGGCGCAAAAGAAGGCCGCCGTCTGGGTCTAAGGCTGCTAAGTTTTGTAGCGAAACGCTGCTTCTTGGCTTCGGCTTTGAGATGCGGTGACTTTTTATCTAGTGTGCTGAGAAGCAATTTGGCGGAAGGGGGAGCGGGAACTTTGCCTCCCAGGACGATGTCCTTGGCGGGCATCTCCTTGCCATAGAGATTCTTGTTGGCACCATTGTCCGGGCGGAGAGTGGATCCTTCGAGAGAAACCCCGGCGAAGGCGCCTCGAGCGCGGGAATAGCTGAGAATTTCGGCTCGCATGGTCGCATCGGTGGCGGCTGAAGTGTCGCGGCCAACCGGGCCGGCGGCGGCGGAAGCGTCCGCGCCCAGTTTCACCTTGCTGGTAAGAACGCCTTCGGCGCTACGATCGTTCATCAACAATAGAACGAAGTCGGTGGCCTCCCCACCAATCTGGAAACCGAAGCTGCCACCCTCGAGAGCGATCATGGTCGGCGTGCCCCAGGGTCCCTTGAAAGTGGCGCCGCTACGGCAGGTCATGACACCGCGTCCATAGCTCGCGCCGACGACAAAAGCAGCCTTGACGACGGAAGGCAGGACGACAACGCAATAGGCCTTGTCAAGAAGATCCTGCGGCACATTCTCCGGCACATTCAGAATCTCGTTGCTCACTTTGCCGGCGTTCTCGAGGCGCTCCACTTCTTTTTTGTTGTCTGCAGAAACGCTTGAGACCGACAAAACCAGGAGTGCGCTGACGAGGCAGGTAAAATACATTTTCATCTTTAGGCTCCTCCGACGGTATGTGATTGGCCGTTCAGGCCGGATTGCGTGCAGGGCGGGTAATTCCGGGCAAATTATAGGACAGAACCAGCGGCAATCGGAGAAAACCTACAAGGAATAAGGGAGTTGCCGTAAGAAAGAGAGCCTGCTGGTGAAAAATCTGCAAGATAGAACCCCCTATACGACTAGCTCCATCTTATTTTTGATATGGGGATTTCGCTGTCAGGACCATGTTTTGCTTTGCCACCCTCGGAATAAAGTTGTAACGTTAGAATAACCTTTTGAGTTTCCCCTCTGAACAACCTCGAAGCCTGGAGTCGATCTTTCTTAGCACGCATTCTTCCCGGTTGTCAGAACTCTAAAAGCCCGAACTTCCAGTTAAACCTTGGGAGCTGCTGAGAAATACCATTCGCCCACGAGAATGCGAAGTGGCTGTGCTTAGAGAACCGAAGCGAGTATTATGTGCGCGAGTGGGGTGTATCAAGGTTCGACACCTGGGGTTACCCGATGACACAAGAAAGTCGATACGCCAACCTTTATCTTTGAAACACGGCGGGAGAAGGACGCAAGCCCACGCCGAATTCTCATGAGGGAGAGCAACATGCAGATAACTATGAAGCACCTGGGGGCGGCAACGGTGGCTGCGGCGCTGTTGGCGGGCACCTGCCTGCTCAGTGTGCCGGCAAAAGCAGATGTGGCCGCTGGGGAAGCGCTCTATAAAGCGAAGTGCGCGGGATGCCACGGAGCCGATGGTAAAGGTAAGGAAGCCATGAAAACGAGGGATCAAAGTTCGGCCGACATTCAGAAAATGAGCGACGCCGACCTGTCTGGAGCGATCACGGGGGGCAAAGGAAAGATGCCCGCGTTCAAGACGCTGAGCCCGGACCAGGTCAAGGATCTTGTCGCCTACATCCGCTCTCTGAGGAAGTAAACTGACGTGGGAGAAGAGTTCGGCGTGGCGCGCGTTCGCTCCTTCTTCGGTATTGGGCCAGGCTGATCTACTACCTGGGCCAGAACACCCTCAGTCTGGTTGGGGTGGTGTTGACCACCAGTGCGGCAATTACCCTGATCGCGTTCTGGATTTACGATTTCATGCTGGCGGGGCCCGCCGCATCCGTACGTTGGCATCCCGCTGTTTCTGATTCTGCCTGCGTTATTTCGCCTGGGACTTCTGTTGATTCCACTGGGAATCTCGCTTCACCGGCAAAGGCTGCGGGATGCGAGCGAGCTGCCGACGATCTACCCGGAGGTCGATTTCAAAGTCCCTATGGTGCGCAGCAGCCTGATGTTCATCGGGTTAGCGACGCTGCTAAACGTCTTGATCGTTCAATAATTTCACGCTACAGCATTTTCCGAAGTGGGTAACGGGCGCGGCTACGGCAATTCACTGGTATGAAGCGCTGCTGGCTACGCTCTCCATTTTGATGCTCGGACCGGGGCCCGCACGCGCTCCGGTAATTGAGTTGTCTCGACAATTACCCATTCACGAGAGATTTGGGGCCAAAACACGCTGCGCATTCTGTGGTAGTGTCTGCAAAGGGAGACCGCAGGCACCATGGCATTTCGCACGATCATTGAACCCTTTCGCATCAAGAGCATCGAACCGATAAGGGCGACTTCGCGTGAAGAACGGCACAAACTTATCGGAGCCGCCGGCTACAATCTGTTTCTTGTCCCTTCCGAAGCCATCCTGATTGATTTGTTGACCGATTCGGGGACCTCCGCGATGTCCACGGAGCAGTGGGCGGCGATGATGCGTGGCGACGAATCCTATGCGGGATCGCCGAGCTTCACCCGGTTTCGCAACTCGGTGCACGCCATCCTCGGGTTTCGTCACGTAATTCCAACGCATCAGGGGCGCGCTGCGGAACGCATCTTGTTCAACGTGATGTGCAAGAAGGGCGACACGGTTCCCAGCAACACGCATTTCGATACCACGCGCGCGAACTGCGAATTTGTCGGCGCGAAGGCGCTGGACATCCCCATACCGGAAGCGAAAGAGCCTTCTCAACTCCATCCATTCAAAGGGAATATGGATGTGGCGGGGCTCGCGGAAGTGATCGAGCGCGAAGGCGCAAAGAAAATTCCACTGGTCATGCTGACGGTGACAAACAATTCCGGCGGAGGCCAGCCAGTTTCGATGGCCAACATCTGTGAAGTGAAGCAAATTTGCAAGAAGCAGGGCATCCCGCTGTACATTGACGCGTGCCGCTTCGCGGAAAATGCTTATTTCATTAAGCTGCGCGAGACGGGCTACGCGGAAAAGTCGCCGCGCGAAATTGCCAAGGAGATGTTCGGCCATGCCGACGGGTGCACGATGTCCGCGAAGAAGGATGGACTCGCGAATATCGGCGGGTTTCTTTGTACCAACGACGATATCCTTGCGCAGCAGGAAAAGGACCTGCTGATTCTGACGGAAGGCTTTCCGACCTACGGCGGGCTGGCCGGGCGCGACCTGGAAGCGATTGCCGTGGGCCTGAACGAAGCGCTGGAAGAAGATTATTTGAAATACCGGATCGCTTCGACCGCGTTTCTCGGGAATCATATCGCCAGCGAAGGCGTGCCGATCGTGCAGCCGCCCGGCGGACATGCAATCTATCTCGATGCGCGCGCCTTTTTGCCTCATATTCCAAAATCTCAATTTCCGGGCGTCGCCCTCGCTATCGAACTCTATCTTGAAGGCGGAATCCGCTCCGTCGAGATCGGATCGCTGATGTTTGGTGAACACGCACAGATGGATCTGGTGCGCCTGGCGATTCCTCGGCGCGTCTACACGCAAAGCCACATTGAGTATGTCGTGGAGGTGATCCTGAACGTGTGGCGGAGGCGCGAGCAGATTCCCGGCTACGAACTCGTGCACCAGGCACCGTTTCTGCGGCACTTCACGGCGAAGCTTCGGCCTTTGAATTGTTGAAAACACTTCATGCGCATAACCATTGATCCGGAACTGAAGGAGAGATGTCCCCGCGCAGCACTGGGATGCTTGACGGCCCTTGTCCATACGCTGGAAAACGCGCCGGGCTTGCGCGAAGAAATGCAGGCCGTAGAATCCCACATCTTGCAACTGCCGGAACCGCGCGCGGTCCTGGAATCGCCCAAGATTCTGGCGACACGCGCCGGCTACAAGGCGCTGGGAAAAGACCCGGCGCGATACCGCGGATCGGCCGAGGCGCTCCTTCGCCGCATCCTGAGCGGAAAGAATTTCCCGCAGATCAACGCGGTCGTGGACATTATTAATCTGGTTTCCGTGGAAAGCCGTTTTCCGATCGGACTCTACGACCGGGCAAACTTGAAAGGCGACATCGTCTTTAGGGCGGGCCGCGGGGGAGAAACCTACAAAGGCATCGGCAAATACGATCTCAATCTGGAAGGTCTGCCCGTTTTTTGCGATGAAGCGGGGCCGCACGGCAGCCCGACGAGCGATTCCGAGCGGACGATGGTGACGCTGGCCACGGAACAGATTGCAGCAATGGTGGTTTCGTTTGGAGGCACCGAAGGATTGGAGCACGCCTGTCAGAGAATGTCCTCGCTCCTGGAAAAATATGGACAGGGGCACGAGACGCAAATCGAATTCATCTTGTGAGCAAGGCCGAATGCGTGACGGCAGGTTCCGCGTACGGCAACGCGGGTGTGCACTTCCGGTTTCACCGAGATCCCGCCGCCGTGTGGATTGTGAGTTATGCAATCTTTTGGGGAAGAATTGTGTATCGTTGAACGGTCACAAGTAGGATAGGGTCAAAGCCATGCCCAGCATCTATGACCTGAAACCGAAGTTTCAGAGCTTGCTGCGACCACTCAGCAACGCGCTGGCGAACGCAGGGATCACCGCGAATATGGTGACCGTTTCGGCGATGGCGCTTTCCTTCGCGACCGGCGCCGCTATTTTATACTCCCATACATTTCGCAGCTTGCTGTTGCTGCCTGTGATTTTGTTCGCGCGCATGGCGCTGAACGCCATTGATGGCATGCTGGCGCGCGAGCACAATCAGAAGACGCCGCTGGGTGCGATCCTGAACGAGCTCGGGGATGTTTTCTCGGACGCTGCATTGTATCTTCCGCTCGCTACGTTTCTTCCCTTCGATCCATCATTGATTGTGGTCATAGTGCTCTTCGCGCTACTCAGTGAAATGACCGGCATCATCGGCAAGCAGATTGGCGCCTCGCGGCGATATGACGGCCCAATGGGAAAAAGTGATCGCGCGTTTGTTTTCGGCGCTTTGGGATTGCTTCTCGGACTGGGGCTGCCAATTTTTCCAGCAGTTCGTCCGGTACTCTGGATCATGGCGGTCCTCTTATTCCTGACGATTGTGAACCGTGCGCGCGGCGCTTTACGGGAACTCGGCGGCGCCACCCGATGAGCGACGGCATCCATCCGATTGCCAGCCTGCTCGCTGCCGTCGCCCGCGGCATCTCTGGTGTGCAGGTGCAATGGGCTGGTTGCCAACCGGACGAAAAGCAGCGCATCTATTTTACGAATCACACAAGCCACCTCGATTTCGTAGTGCTGTGGTCGGCGTTGCCTCCTGAAATACGCGCACGCACGCGCCCCATCGCTGCCCAAGATTATTGGGAAGAGTCGCCGCTTCGTCGCTACCTGGCGCTGAACGTGTTCCAGGCGGTACTCATCCAGCGAGGCGCCATGGCGCAAGCGAAATCACCGGAGGAAGCGCACTTAGTAGGGCGTCATCTTGTCGAACAGATGGCGTTAGCGATGGGAGAGAAAAATTCCCTGATCCTTTTTCCGGAGGGCACGCGGGGCACGGGAGAAAGGGTCGGGCCTTTCCGCGGCGGGCTTTATCACCTGGCGCTTCGCCGGCCGGACGTCGAACTCGTTCCCGCCCATCTCGAGAACATGAACCGGATTTTACCGAAAGGCGAGGTTTTGCCTGTGCCCATGCTCAGCTTGCTGACGTTTGGCAAACCGCTGCAGTTAGAGCACGGCGAGGAAAAGGATGTCTTTCTCGAGCGCGCGCGGGAAGCGGTCAGCAGCCTGCGCCGGATTGGATCTGCTTGATGCTTGAAGCGATCCACGACCAAAAACTCATGTGGCTGTGTGGCGGCGTGCTGTGCCTGCTGGTTGTCTCCACCGTGATCGGCGGCATCCTGAAGAACCGCAGAAAGACCGATGCCAGCCGCTCGACGATTGACAACTTGAACGCGCGTATCCGCGCCTGGTGGAAGATGTGCGCGATTTTTGCCGTGTCCATCCTGATTGGACGCGTGGGCTCGCTGGTGCTGTTCGGTTTGATCTCATTTCTCGCCATGCGGGAGTATATGACGCTGGTGCCCACGCGCCGCGGCGACCACCGTACGCTCTTTTGGAGTTTCTTCGTCATCATGCCGCTGCAGTATTACCTATTGGGGATTCAATGGTACGGGTTCTTTGCGATCATGATTCCGGTTCTGGCGTTTGTCTTTGTTCCCACGAGAATTGCCATCTCGGGCGACACGGAACATTTTCTGGAGCGCGCAGCGAAAATCCAATTTGGAATTATGGTTTGCGCCTACTGCTTGAGCCACGCGCCGGCTTTGCTGCTGCTGAACATTTCCGGATTTGAAGGGCACGACGCACAGCTGCTCCTTTATCTGGTGATCGTGGATCAGATGAGCGACGTGCTTCAGTACGTCTGGGGCAAGCTGATTGGCAGGCACAAAATTGCCTGGCGGGTGAGCCCGAACAAAACCTGGGAGGGATTTGTCGGGGGAGTTTTGAGCGCGACGGCTCTGGGCGCGGCGCTCTGGTGGGCAACCCCGTTTACGCCACTGCAATCCGCGGGCATGTCATTCACGATCTGCATTCTTGGTTTCTGTGGCGGTCTGGTGATGAGCGCCATCAAGCGTGACATCGGGATCAAGGATTTTGGCGTGGTCATCGAAGGTCACGGCGGCATTTTGGACCGCATCGATTCGCTCTGCTTCGCTGCGCCGATTTTCTTTCACCTGGTGCGATATTACTTTGTGCCGTAGACGCGGACTTGCCCTGTGCGCTACTGGGAAACTGGCTCCGCGCTCTTCTCCCGCACTTCTCTCCGTGTTTCCAATAGGCTCCGGGAAGCCAGCAGTTCCGCATTGAAGATCGCTGCTCCGGCGGCTCCCCGCACGAGGTTATGCGAAAGCAGCGTCAGCTTGACGTCGAGCAGGGGGCACTCGCGCACGCGGCCGACAACCGCGGCCATGCCGTGACCGATGTTCACGTCCTTGCGGGGCTGCGGGCGATCGGGTTCATCCAAAACAACGACGGGATTTCTCACTGCGGTCGGGAGCGCAGCGAGTTCGTCGGAAACCCGATAATTTCGCAGTGCTTCACGTACTTCTTCCAGTGTGGCGGTTTTCTTCAGCCGCACGGAAACACATTCGAGGTGTCCGTCAACCACCGGCACGCGGTTGCAATGCGCGCTGATGCCCAGACCTGCTTCGATAAAGCGCGAGCCTTCCCACTTTCCAAGCAACTTTTGCGGTTCGGTTTCCATTTTTTGTTCTTCGCCGCTAATAAACGGAATCACATTGCCCTGAATATCCAGGGAAGCCACGCCAGGATAGCCCGCACCGGATACCGCCTGAAGCGTCACGACGAAAATCTTCTCGAGCCCAAATGCGTCGGCCAGCGGCTTGAGCACAACGACGAGGCCCGTCGTCGAGCAATTCGGATTGGTCACAATGAAGCCGGAATCGTAGCCGCGATTTTTCTGCTGCACTGGAATTGCGCCCACGTGCGCGGCGTTCACTTCCGGAATCAGCAGCGGCACATCGGGATCCATGCGGTGATTCTTCGAGTTGCTGACCACCGGATAACCGCGCCGAGCGAAATCCTCCTCCGCCTGGCCAGCGACCGAGGAATCGAGCGCCGAAAAGACGAAATCGCATTGGAACTTTGAACCCAGATCCTTTACAACCAGCTTCGCCGCCATTTCTGGCACTGGTCCTTCGAGATGCCACCGTGCCGCCTCCGCGTATTTCTTGCCAGAAGATCGTTCGGACGCCGCGACCTCTGTCAATTCGAACCAAGGATGGTCCGCGAGCAATTTCACCAATCGTTGTCCAACCATTCCGGTCGCGCCCAAAACTCCGGCGCGCCACTTTTTTCCGCTTGGCGATACACTCATGCCACACCCCCGTTTTGTACAGGAAGATTCCGCGATCGCCCGATGCGCGTCCCCTGCGCTTGCGGCTTGAAGGTATTGCGGACCCAGACGGTCATTTCAGTTTGCGCCGCCAACGGCAAAACGTGTGGATGCAGGACTTTCGCTCCGCTGGCCGCCAGGGCATGCGCCTCGTCGTAACTCATTTCGTGCAGCAATTTCGCCTCCACCGTTTCCTTAGGATTCGTCGTGTAAATCCCGTCCACATCAGTCCAGATGATGAGTTCTTCCGCGTCCACGACATGGGCAATGATCGCACCGGAGACGTCGGAGCTGTTTCGCCCAAGCGTGGTGATTCGCCCATCGCTTGTGGCGCCGATAAACCCGGTCACCACCGGTACAATACCGGCCTGCAACAAGGGTAGCAGGACTTCCTGGCCGCGCAGACAAGTGTGCTCCAAATGCGGCCTGGCTTCCTGGAATGTATCGCAGGTCAGGACAAAATCCGAGGAGGCCACGGGCACCGCGGATACGCCGATCCGCACTAGCGCCGCCGCGAACAAGCGCGCACTGAAACGCTCGCCGAAGGAGGCCAGGTAATCGTACCGCGAGGCATTCACGTTAACGGGACCGCGGAGCGGGGTTAGGTGCAAGAGATCGCCGCCGAGGAGTTTTACTTCCTGCGCGACTCGCGAACAGTCTTCCTGCTCCAATTCCAATTCACGCAAAGTTTTCAAGTGCAAGTCTACGATGGCGTCCGCTTCCCTGCGAGCTTGTGCGCATTCTCCACGCGTCTGCATCTGAGCGATACCGAGGAGGCGGTCGGTTACTCCTTTCATCGCCGACACAACGACGGTGACGGACGCATGGCGGAGGGATTCCCGCACCAACTCCGCAGCGTGAAGCATGCGCTCGGCTCCCAGAAGGGAATAGCCGCCAAACTTGAAAGTGATGACTTTTCCCTGTTCCGTGGCAGCGCTGACATAGAGAACTTTCTGCGTCAGGCCGCCGCCACGTTCATGGCGTGCTAACTCACCTTCCACTGCGGGATTTGCTTCCTGCTGTTCGGGGCTCATGATGACCGCTCCTTGTTTGTTTTCGCCGGAGCGTTCTGGGGCGGGAGTTAAAACAAAAAACCCACCGCCAGGTTCGCTTCCGGCGGTGGGTTTGAAACTTTTTGCTGGCTAGCTGTTTCTCCCCTCGCCCGAAGTGCACGTAGTGGACTTAATCCTCGTAGTCCACGTAGTTGTCCGCTTGGTGGTGGAAAGCATTCGCTTGGAGACGAGAGTCAACATGCAGAAAGCATAACACACGGCGCCGGAATCCCGACTCAAAAGGGCCACGCATAATGTGCATGGTGTCGAAAAGAAACCTTGATTCGCCGTAGGCAGTCGCTACCTAGAGGCAGTAGTAATACGTTGATTCTACGGCACTTACACAGTGCAGCTTGATATCGCTTACTGGGATTAGTACCCCCACGGGAAGGCGAGGGCAAGTGGCCTCCGGAGTAACACTCTTCACATTTTCAACGAACGAAAGGGAGACTTACATCATGTGTCTCAAGAAGTGGTTGAACTGTTTTGTCGCGCTCTCCGTCCTGGCGCTGCTGTGTGGGTGCGGCCATGGACCCAACTCTACAATGACCCCACCACCCCAGTCGAATAGTGTCTTCGTCACCGGAACGGACGCGCCCCTTCCCAGCGTCGTGTCGTTTCAGGGTGGACATTACGGGATTGAGCGTCTCGGACGGGACGAATTCGGTGCCCGTTCTCACCAACACACAAACCGTGGACTTTGCCCGCTTGAACGGCCTGCGGACCTTGCTGGACGTTAATAAAATTCCGACCGGCACATACACGCAGGCGATCGTTACGCTCGCGAACCCGATCATCGGCTATCTGAACGTGGTGAATCCTTCTACGCGGCCGACGATCAGTCAACTGGACACAACCGCGAGTTCCAACCCGCAACTCAGCCTGACGCAGTCTCAAGTCACGATCAATCAGGCAAATCCGCTGGTGGTTACCACGGGTGACATCGTCGGGCTGCGCTTCGAGTTTGATATCCGGAAATCGGTCGCTCTGAATTCCAGCGGCCAGATTACCCGAGCAATCACGCCGACGCTGGATCTGAAAGCCATCACCCCGGAGGACACCGATGCGTATGTGGACGACTTTGACGCGGGCGTGGTCAGCAGCGTGAACGCTGGCGGCAATTCCTTCGTGATTCAGGGCCCGCACGGCCGCCAGTTCACGGTGAACGTAAATCAGCAGACCGAGTGGGAAGGAAACGAAACGATCAACGATCTGACCACAAGCTCGATCGTGGAAATTTCCGGCACGCTCGATCGCACATCCGCCGCGTTCCTGGCGGATTCCGTGGCCATTGTTTCGCAGGACAGGTTCTGGGCGGGCGGCCTGGTTACGTTAGTCGAACCACAAACGGGCGCCGCGTCAGACTTTGACCTGTACCTGCGTAACGTTTTGCCTTCCGGCACGGGCTTCTCTTCCGGACAAATCTCCACCGTCAATCTGACCGGGCAGGAGAAGTTGCTTATCCACTGGTGGCACAACAATTTCGGCAGCTTCCTGTTCACGTCGACCGGCCTCGTTGCAGGGCAGCATGTCAGCATCGCGGGTCCATTCAACAGTGGGCGGGTAACCGTCAAGCGCGTGGTTCTGCACCCTTCGGGACACTCCGGGACATTGGTCGTGGGCCAGACGAATACTTCGGCGGGCACATTTGAATTTGATTCGACTGGCTTGGCGGGAGTGCTTTTCAACGGGCCGGTCACGGTACAAGTCACGCCGTTCGCGAAATATTTGGGTGGCTTGAACGGGCTGAACGACCTCCCGGGCAATACCGCACTGAATCTGAGAGTGGTCGGTTTGATCTTGAAGGGCAACAGTGGGCAACCCATGTTCCTCGCACGCCGCGTTGAGAAACTAAGCAAACTAACTCTGGTTTATTCTTCAACAGAAAACGGCCGCTCTTTTTTCAGAGTGGCCGTTTTTCCTTTGGTTACGCCTGAAAGAGGAGACTGGAACAAGTAAGCCCGGATTCCGCTTTTTGCAACTCGCTGATGTCGAGGGGAGCAGCGCGGAATCCTTTGGCTTCGATTCGTTCGCGCGTGCGGGGAAACGATGCGGGGAAGATGACCGTGTCGCCGATGGCGAGGGCGTTGCCGGCGTGGGGCTCGGAAGGATCCACTTCCACCCAGTCAAATCCTTCGAGGCGTTGCCACTGGAACCAGGCGCGGTTCGCGAGAAGGGTTTTTTCCCCCAGAAAAGCTACGGCCGATTTCAGGTGCAGGCACCCGGTTACGGGCACGGCGGTCGTGCTATAGCCGTAGTGTTCAAGGATCACGGCAAGTTGGCGGATACCCTCCGGATTGGAGCGGCGCGTTACGCCCACGAAAACTTTCTTTCCTACGCGGAGCACGTCGCCACCTTCCAGAGTACCCGGCAACTTGACGTAAGCGAGCCTGCGGAATTTTTCGAGGGCTGCCGCGAGGGAAGGTGCTTCCTTCCGGCGCGTTTCATTGCCGAGCGTGCATATGACTGCCACTTCGTCGAGAACAATGGCTGGATCCTCGACAAACATGGAGTCTGGCAATTCTGCCTCGTCGGGAAGAGAGATCACTCGCACTCCTAGTTTCGCAAGGAGTTCTTCATATGCATGGTGCTGGGCACGAGCTTTTGCGATATCAATGGGTTTGCGGTCGATGAAGCTTAATTCGCAGTTCGCCAGGGCAGAACTGACACTTCGGGTGATAGCCGTCAGCATGATGTGAATGTACCAGAGAAGACTCAGACTTGGGATGCCGGGAAAGAGCTCGCGAACACGCCTCGCGGTTGTGACCCCGGGCAAATCTCGCTAGACTCATCCCGCATTCCGAGGAGAATCATGCGCTGGCGAAATCTTCTGCTTCCGGCCCTACCCATCCTGGCAAACGTGCTTACTTGCACTCCGTATTCCCGAGCGCAAGAGACTCCGGATCGCACCGCCGCGGTAGAAGAGGTCTTTGCGGACCTGGCCAAGCCCGGTTCACCGGGCTGCGCTGTGGCGGTGGCGCACAACTCCAAGATGATTCTAGCAAAAGGCTATGGGTTGGCGAGTATCGAAGAAAACGTACGCATCACGCCGGACTCCGTTTTCGATATCGGGTCCACCTCAAAGCAGTTCACCGCGGCCAGCATTCTTTTGCTGGGAAAAGAGGGTAAGCTCTCGATCAACGATGACATTCGAAAATATATCCCCGAGCTTCCGGACTACGGCAAGAAAATCACCATTCTGAATCTCCTGAATCACACCAGCGGCTTGCGCGACTACCTCACGCTGTTCGACCTAGCTGGTGTAAACATTGATGACGTTACGACCGATCAAGATGCGCTGGCTTTGATCACGCGTCAAAAAGGTCTCAATTTCGACCCTGGCTCAGAGTGGCTTTACAGCAACACTGGGTTTTTTCTGTTGTCTGTCGTCGTAAAGCGCGTCAGTGGCCAATCCCTCCGCGATTTTGCGGCGGTGAATATTTTTCAGCCCTTGGGGATGAGCCACACGCAGTACCGCGATACGCACACGCTCCTGATACCGAATCGCGCGCAGGCCTACGATCCTGTGGAAAAAGGCTCCGGCTACACGCTGGACATCTCCTATTTCGAACAGACCGGCGATGGCGCCGTGCATACGACGGTCGGCGACCTCTTGAAGTGGGATGAAAATTTTTACACCGCGCAGGTCGGCGGCAAAGCCTTACTCGCAGAACTGCAGCAGCCCGGCGCGCTGAATTCCGGTAAGGCGCTCACTTACGCGAAGGGGCTCGCCGTGGGTCAGTATCGAGGATTGCACACCGTCAGCCACGGAGGATCCTGGGGAGGCTACCGCGCGCAACTGCTGCGTTTTCCCGAGCAGCATTTTTCGGTGGTTTGTCTGTGCAACCGCTCGGACGGTGATCCCGAGAAGCGTGCCGAACAGGTGGCCGACCTTTACCTCAGTTCCGTGTTGAAAGAGAAACGGGCAAAGACGGAAGATCCCAAAGAGGGAAAACATCCGCCGGAGATTTCGGTGCCGGCGCCGGAACTGGAGAAATTCGCGGGGAATTACCAGAGTGCCGAACTGGCAGTTGTCTACCGTCTCGTGGTCTCCGAGGACAAGTTGAAGATCGGTGGCATCCTTCTTCCGGGAGGGATTCCGCGGTCGTCGGATTTTCAAGGAAAATCTCTCACGCCTCTCGGAAAGGATCAGTTTGAACTTGCCGGCTCGTCCACACAATTCCAATTTCAACGCGATTCCGCGGGCCAGCCCACGGGTTTCATTCTGAATGCTGGCCGTACAACGGGTATCCTCTTTGTACGCGCTTCAACAGGCCCCTAAGGAGATTTTGCAATGTCTGATGGAATTCGTAGAATTGCCGCTGTGCTTTTTCTCCTCGCGGGGGTTGCGTTCCTGTGGTTGGCCGGCGGGCAGACCGAGGGCGCGCAAGCAGCTCGAAACGAAGTGGACTCCACAATCGCCATGGCGCAGGAGCACGCGGCAGTCAAAGACCCCCGGCTGAAAGATACCTACCGTTTGGATAAAGGCGGCTGGGTCTACGTGCATCTCCAGGGTGATCCCGCCACGATCGGGTTTCAGCACGGCTACATGCTCGCGCCGGAAATTGAAGATGCGTTCCCCGCGGTTTCCACAGGAATGATGCATTCAACGCATCGCGACTGGGCTTTCTTCCGCCAAGCAGCGCGCGAAATGCTTTGGCCCAAGATGGATACGGAATACCAGCAAGAGATACAAGGGATCGCCGAGGGGTTAAACGCGCGCACTGGCTCCAGCCTGGATGTTTACGACCTCGTGGCCTTTAACGCCTTCGAAGAACTGCCGGACTACTACGTGCCCTGGCTAAACAAGCAGGAAAAACCGCCGAACGCGCCGCATCTGAAAAGCCCCGGCAATTGCAGTGCGTTCGTGGCCACGGGAAGCTGGACAAAGGGCGGGCAGATCGTCATTGCGCATAACAATTGGACGAACTACATGAACGGGGAACGCTGGCGCATCATTTACGATATCCAGCCAACCAGCGGTTTTCGCATCCTGATGGACGGGTTTCCCGGCGCGATTGCCAGCGACGACGATTTCGGCATCAACTCCGACGGGCTAATGGTCACGGAAACAACGATCACGCAATTCGAAGGCTGGGATCCCAAAGGCAAACCCGAGTTCATGCGGGCGCGCAAGGCCCTGCAGTATTCCGGCTCAATCGACGAGTACACGAAGATCATGCTGGACGGCAATAATGGCGGCTATGCAAACGACTGGCTGCTGGGCGACCGCAAGACAGGCGAAATTGCGCAACTGGAGCTGGGGTTGAAGGCCTACAAACTGTGGCGCACGAAGGATGGCGTGTTGGCCGGCTCCAACTGGGCGCGCGATCCCAAGGTGCTAAAGCTGGACGCACCGCAGTTTCAGCCAAATGATTTGGGAAGTTCGCCGAATGCGCGCCGCGTTCGCTGGGAAGAGTTGCTCAGTGCGAACAAGGGCAAGATTGACGTTGCGCTTGCGCAGCAAATGCTCGGCGACCACTTCGATTCGTACGAGAAAAAAGAACAAGCCAACGAGCGCACACTCTGCGGCCATGTGGATGTTTCTTCCCGAGGAGTCCCGCAATGGACTTATGCACCTTTTTATGCGGGTGGCGCTGTTCAAGGCAAGGCCGCGGATTCAGCCATGGCGAAGGACCTAAGTTTTGTGGCCCGCTCCGGCCATCCCTGCGGCTCGGATTTTTCTGCAAAGCCCTTTCTGGAAGCACATCCCGATTATGCGTGGCAGCAACCATATCTTCGCGACATGAAAGCAGGACCGTGGACAACATTCCACGCCGGAGAAATGCCCGCATCCGCAAAATAAAACAGAAGCCTTTTAGCGCCTTGGCTGCGGCAGGACCGAAATCTCCACGCTCGAGGGGTATTGCTTGGACCGGTAAATGTTTTGCGTTGCTTTTTGGTAGTCCGAATCGCTGGCGTCGAAAATATTCGTCACGAACTTCTGCGGGTTGCGATCATAGAGCGGAAACCAGGTGCTCTGAACCTGCACCATAATGCGATGACCCCTCTTGAAGACATGATTCGCGGTATGAAGGTCGATGGTGAAGGGCGCCACCTGGTTGGCGACAATTGGTTCCGGCTTCTCGTACGAATTCCGGTAGCGGCCACGGAAAATTTCATCCGCGATCATGAGTTCATAGCCAGATAGCTTCCAGTCTTTCTCCGTTTGCTGCGGATAGACATCGATTAGCTTGACAACCCAGTCGCTGTCCGTGCCCGTCGTCGAAGCGAAAAGCTTCGCCGTGACTTGGCCGGCCAGCGTGATGTCTTCCTGCAGTTCCTCGGTCTGCCACATCGCAACATCCGGCCTGTCATTCACGAAACGCTGGTCCTGCACCAGCCAGGTATACCAGCTGCCGGGATGATCCGGCGGATAGGTCATGTCTACTGGCCGGTGGCGATAAGGCACGGGATGCGCGGGATCGCTCTCGTAGGAGTCGAAAGCGTCGCGCGAATCCGTTTTCGGCGGCTCGAAGGAAAGTGTGCCGTTCTCTCTGAAATAAAGGCTCTTCTTCTGGGCTTCCTTCGGTGGCCAGGCATCAAAGCTGGTCCAGGTATCACTGCCCGTCTGAAAAAGCAGTGCTTCCTTCAGAGGCAACGCGCCTTTGTCGTGCAACCAGTAAGCGAACCACGGCGCCTCCACTTTTTGCCGGAAATACACGCCTGTATCCGAACCAAAGGGAATCTGGCCGAGCGAGTTTCCAGGCCCTTGAGTCCAGCCACCGTGATTCCAGGGTCCGACAACGAGATAGTTGAGATGTTTGCTGTCTAATTTTTGCAGATTGGCATAGGTGCGCATCGGCCCGTAAAAATCTTCCTGGTCCCACCAACCGGCCACGTTGAGGTTTGGCACTGTAGCTTCTTTCAACGTGGATTCGATGGCGTGAAGCTTCCAAAAGTCGTCGTAGGTCGGGTGAGCAACGAAATTGTTCCAGGTGGGAATTTTTCCGTGGAAGTATTCCTTGTTGGCATTCGCCAACGGCCCCAGATGCAAATACCAACTGAAGAGGTCGAAACTGTCGAACTTGAAGCTGTAGTTTTCGCTGGTGGTCTCCATGAGCGCGGAGTATTCAAATCCGTAGCTCAACCGGACGGCGCCGTTGTGAAAAAAATCATCGCCAACCCAGCCGTCGCCCATGCACGCTTGCTCGGACACCGCTTTCAGTGCAGGGTGTGGATGGATCATGGCCATGGCCGCCAGAAACCCATCGTAGGAAACGCCCCAAATACCCACGCGGCCAATGTTGTTTGCCACATTTTTCACTAGCCAGTCGATTGTGTCGTAGGTGTCCGTGCTTTCGTCTACCCCTTTTGGATCCTTCGGGTCGTGGACTGGCCGGTTCATTTCGAACTTTCCGCCGGAGCCGTAGCGCCCTCGGATATCCTGGAAGACAAAAATGTAGCCATCGGCAAAGAAGTCTGAGTTTTCATACAGCATTGGGCTGTAGCCCTTGTCGGCTGCGGAAATTCCATAGGGCGTCCGCATCATGATCATTGGCAGGACTTTGGCATCCTTCGGCGTGTAAATTTCCGTATGCAGCTTTACCCCGTCGCGCATGGGGATCATCGCTTCTTGCTTGTCGAAGAGCTTCGCCAACTCCGGGCGTGCTGATCTCTGCTCCTGCGCTCCTTCCGGCACACGCAGGGCACACAGCCCTGCCAGGACGAACAAAACTCCGCGAAAAAATCTCATGACATGGCCTACCTTTACTGTAGTTGGACCGGCAAACCCCAAACGGACGCGAGCATACCATACCGGCTTAAGGCGTCCCGCCAGGCTGAACGTCTTCAAAGCAACGGTGGCCCAGCCAAGCCTCCCTCTGGTAAACTAGTAGTTCGTAACCACACCTGTAATCGATGAAGAAAGGGTTCGTCCGGGCTGCTGGTTGTCTCAGCAGCTATTTTTGTCTCCAGACGTTAACGCATATGAATAAGGATATTCGCAACATCGCCATTATTGCCCACGTGGACCACGGCAAGACCACGCTAGTGGACACTATGCTCCGGCAGAGCGGCATTTTTCGCGCCAATGAGACCGTCGTCGAGCGCGTGATGGATTCCAACGACCTCGAACGCGAGCGGGGCATCACCATTCTCGCCAAGAATACCGCTCTGTTTTTCCACAACACCAAGATCAACATTGTGGACACGCCCGGCCACAGCGATTTCGGCGGTGAAGTCGAGCGCGCGCTGCGCATGGTGGATGGCGTGGTGCTGCTCGTGGATGCCAGCGAAGGGCCGCTGCCGCAGACGCGCTACGTCCTGCAGAAGGCCCTGGCGTCCAAGCTCCCTCCAGTGATCGTGCTCAACAAGATCGATCGTCCGGATGCGCGCCCCGAAGAAGTTCTGAACGAAATTTATGACTTATTCATCGATCTGGACGCGACCGAGGATCAGCTCGACTTCCCGATTGTGTACACGAATGCGCGCGAAGGCGTTGCGCATCGCAAAGTAGTTGACGATTCCAAGGATCTTTTGCCTCTCTTCGAAGCTATCGTGGGCAAGATTCCTCCACCGACCGGCGATCCGGAAGGTGTGCTGCAGCTTCAGGTTACCAATCTCGATTACAGCGAGTTCCTCGGCCGTATTGCCATTGCCCGGGTATTCAATGGCACGCTGCATCGCGGCGACGAAGTGGGCATCAGCAAGTTGGACGGCAAGATGCAAGCCAGGAAAATCACCAAGCTTTTCACGTTTCGCGGCCTGGAGCGCGATGAAGCCGAAGCCGTAACCGCAGGCGATATCGTCGCCATTGCTGGCGTCGAAGGCATTCAGATCGGCGAAAGCATCACCAGTCTGGACAATCCCGCGCCGCTCGAACCGCTCACGATTGATGAGCCCACCTTGGCGATGATTTTCAGCGTTAATTCCAGCCCGCTCTCAGGACGCGAAGGGAACTACCTCACCTCGCGCGACCTCCGCGATCGCCTGGCAAAAGAACTCCTCACCAACGTTTCTATCCGCGTGGAAGACACGGATACGCCCGAATCCTTCCGCGTTTTGGGCCGCGGCGAACTGCAACTGGCGATCTTGATTGAAACCATGCGCCGCGAAGGCTTTGAATTGATGGTGGGGAAGCCGGAGATCGTCGTTCGTTCCGAGAAAGGCAAGAAGCTTGAGCCGCTCGAACGCCTGGTAATCGATATTCCAGAAAATTTCATCGGCATTATTATGGAAACGATCGGCAGCCGGCGAGGCGAGATGTTGAAGATGAGCAATCATGGTTCCGGCCGCGTGCGTCTCGATTTCAAGATTCCTTCGCGCGGCTTGATCGGCCTGCGCAGTCAACTGCTGACCGACACACGCGGCACGGCCCTAATTCATTCTATTTTTGAGGGCTGGATGGAATATGGCGGGGACATGGCGTTACGTCCCACGGGTGCGCTCGTTGCGGATCGTCCGGGGGTTTCAACGGCATATGCGCTTTGGGGACTTCAGGAGCGCGGCGAACTCTTCGTTGGACCTGCTATCGAAGTTTACGAAGGCATGATCGTTGGCGAGAATTCGCGAGAGCAGGACATGGAAGTCAACGTCACCAAGGAAAAGAAGCTTACCAACATGCGCTCTTCTTCCGCCGACGAAGCCATTCGCTTGATTCCGAACCGGCAGCTCAGCCTGGAACAGGCCATCGAGTTCATCGCCGACGATGAATTCGTGGAGATCACACCGAAATCCATCCGCCTGCGCAAAAAAGTTCTGCAGGCGAACAAACGCCCGCGCCGCTGGCAGGAAATCCGCGCTAGCCAAGAAGCCGCGGGATAAAGCCATAAGATTCTTGTTTCTTTGCCTTGACCCGGAGAAAGGCTCACTGCAGTAACGCCTTTCCGGCCGTGCCCGGCAACGAGAGGCCGGCCCTTTTCGCCAGCGTGGGAGCCACGTCTCTCATATCAATGAGGCCGAGATTCCTCCCGGCCGGGATTCCCGGACCAACCACAAAGAACGACGCGCGCAGATCGGGAAGATCGGGCAATTCGCCGTGCGTGCCTCCCGGCTTCACCTTTGATACGAGCGGCCCCATGGTGCCGGTCCGCCAGCCGGGCTTCAGACTCACAAAGAAGGAAGCGTCTGGATAGCCGCCGCGCTTGTGCAGTTCGTCAGCGTCGAGCACGCTATCGATACCGTTCGCGGCGTCCACAGCCAGCTTCGCCAAGAGTTCCCGCATTTCTCCGAGAGTAGCTGCGTCCTTGGGATCCTTCAGCACGATAGCGGCGGAACTCCCCGTTTCCCAGGGCATGGCGCGCCAGTCCGTGATCCTCCCTTTGTCGTCCACGGTGAATAATTTTGCTTCCCGGAACGCAGACACGAGATTTAACTGCTGGTCGTAGTTGACGAAGCCATGATCTGAGACCACGGCCACATTAGCTCGGCCCGGCGCCACATGCTCGGCCGCTTCACGGACCTTTCCGATGACGACGTCCAGTTTTTCCAGCGTCGCAACGGATTCCTGGCTGAACGTGCCCGTTTCATGCTCCGCGTGGTCGAGCGCCGTTAAGTGCAGTGTCAGTAGCGCCGGCCGTTTCTTTTCGAGGATCCAAACAGCATATTTTCCCCGCACCTCGTCCGCTTCGACCGAAGTGTCAGTCCCTCCCCGGTATTCCCCTATTTCCGCAGTGGCTTCCTCCAACAAGCCTGGCGTCGAAACGGCACGCAGCAATTTTGCGTCTTCCGTTGTGCCGACCCGCCAGAACTCTGGAATATTCCAGGTGATCTTCGCGCCAACAGTGACGGGCCATTGGATGCTGGCGGTGGTGCGTCCAGCCCTTGCCGCGGCGCCCCACAACGTCGGCGCGCGAATATCCTCCGCATACCAATACCAGCCCTGATAATTTTTCTGCAGCGGGTCGAAGGTTGTGTTTGCCAAAATGCCGTGTACTGCTGGCCAAACGCCGGTCACCAGTGTGGTATGGCTTGGGTATGTAACGGTGGGAATCACACCTGTAACCCCTGCGGCGTAAGCTCCCTCTTTCAAGAATCGCCGCAGGTTCGGCACCTTTAATCCGTGGGCGTCGGCCTCGGTCACATAGTCTGGTCGCAATCCATCAATGGATATCATCACCAGGAGTGGCGCCGTTTTATCCTGAGCCTGGGTGAGGGGACCGGAAGAAAAAATAACCCAAAATAGGAATACGGAGGACCACCAAGCCCCTGCCCGTTTCGCCATCATATCTACGCCTCTCGCCTCCCGCCGGATTGCCCATATTGCCTGTTTGGGCTCCGAGTCATTTCCTCTACGGCCAAATTTGATGTAGAGTTAACCACTCGCACATACCGTTCTCTATAGGTGTACATCTTCACGAGTTGGCAGTGAGTTTGTGGTGGGAACTCTACTCGATTTGGGATGGTGCATGTGAATCAACTAAACCTAGGCTCCTCGAATGGCAACGGCCAGCATGCCACCATAGCTGCGACGGCAACTGCCCTTCCACCCTATACCATCACGCGGGACGACGTGAAGTATTACATGGGCCGGGTCTTCGACATCCCCGAGCGCCGCCTCGAAGCGATGATGACCATCGTGGACAACGCGCATGTTCGCCAGCGCCGGTCCATATTTCCTCTGGAATACACGATCGAGCCGCGGGCTCTCTCGCAGACCAATAACGAATACATTGATCACGCCATCAAGCTGGGGCGGGAAGCTGCGGAGAGGTGTCTCGAACGGGCCGGTTTGCGCCCCGATCAGATCGACCTGATCATCACGGTATCTTGCACGGGATTCATGATTCCGTCTCTCGACGCTCATCTGATTCAGCTTATGGGTTTCCGCTCAAATGTCCGCCGCATGCCATTCACGGAGCTGGGTTGCGCCGCGGGCGCGATGGCCATTTCGCGCGCGGCCGATTATTTGCGCGCAAATCCAGGCCACAATGTTTTGATCATCTCCGTCGAGCTGCCTTCGCTGACGTTTCAGCGCCGGGATATTTCCCAAGCCAATCTGATTTCCTCCATTCTGTTCGGTGACGGAGCCGCCGCCGTGATTGTGACCGGCGAGCTCAAACCAGGCCCCCAGATCCTGGTGACAGAGACTTACACCTTTCCGGACTCGCTCCATGCCATGGGGTTTGATCTGCGCGACTCCGGCTTTCACATTTTGCTCTCTAAAGATGTACCGGAGATGATTGGCGGGAAAATTCACGGATTAATTCGCGAGTTTCTGGCGCGGCACGGCAAGACCCGCGCGGACATCAAGGGATGGATCCTTCATCCGGGCGGGGCTCGTCTGCTGGGTAATATCGAGCAGGAGCTGGGCTTGTGCAAATGCGACACGCAGCCCTCCTGGGACATTCTCGGGAACGTTGGCAACCTATCCAGTGCTACCATCCTCTTTATTCTTCAGGAGTGGTTAGAGAAGCGCCCGCTGAAAACGGGCGAACATGCCGTGGCCGCCGCCTTCGGCCCTGGATTTAGTGCGGAATTTCTTTTGCTGCAATGGAACTGAGCGTCATCGCCTATCTCGTTCTTCTGGTCGTCGTTGCATTACTGCGCCTCGTGGAACTCCGCATTTCGAAGAAGCACCAACAGGAAATGGTCGCGCGCGGGGCCGCCAAAGTCGTGGATCCCCGTTTCCGCTGGATGGTGCTCCTGCATACGGCCGTGATCGTCGGAGCAGCCGTGGAAGTGGTCTTCCTTCATCGCCCTTTCTTTCCCCTGCTCGCGGCAATTTGCTTCGCGATCTTTTTGGCGGCGAACGCAGTCCGCTGGTGGGTGATCCGCTCCCTCGGTGAGCACTGGAATGTTCAGGTGATGAACTCCACAAGCCTTGGGGTTGTAACTTCCGGGCCGTTCCGTTATGTGCGTCACCCAAATTACGCTGCGGTCTTCGTAGAGATGTTAGTGCTTCCCCTGATTCACACCGCTTGGATTACCGCCCTGGCTGGATCGCTTGCGCACGTTCTTGTACTCTCGCAGCGTCTGGCTACCGAAGAACGTGTCCTGTTTTCTGACGCGCAATACCGCGCCGCCATGTCCGGGAAACCACGTTTCTTGCCTGGACTTTTTTGAGGTTAATAGGGCATGCATCGCTTCAACCAGCTGAGGTTGGCCGCCGCGTTCGGCCTGTGCCTTCTTGCCCCGACGTCATCGGCTGCTCAGTCGCCCGCTAAACCCAACACTCCTGCCTTCACGTCCGTTCGGGAACTGGAGAATGGCTACAGGCTTCTATATGAACAGAAATTTCCCGAAGCGCGCCAGGTTTTTGAGAAGTGGGCCTCCGAAAACCCTGACGAACCGTTTGGCCAGGTTTCCATTGCCGCCAGCTATCTTTTTGAGGAGTTCTACCTTCAGCGCGTTCTTACCAGCGACTACTTCCTCGATGACAAGCGTTTCCTCGGCGGCATAACCGGCACTCCCGATCCCGGACGCATGAAAGGATTCGAGGATGCCACCACCAAAGCTCGCGCCTTGGCTTCTCAGCGTTTGAAAAAACACCCGAGAGATCCCGAAGGTCTCTACGCTCTCACTTTGTCCGCTGGTATGCAGTCCGACGCCGATAGCATGCTTCTCAAGAAACATTACGATGCCCTGAAGCGCATTAAGGAAGCTAACGCCAACGCGGAACTGCTGCTGGCCGACCACCCCGACGCGTATGATATTTATGTGGCGCCCGGCATCGCTTACTATGTGATCGGTTCACTCCCCTCTTCGGCCCGTTTTTTCTTGTGGTTTGGCGGCATCCACGGTGACAAGCAACTCGGCATGCAGAAAGTGCAGAAAACTGCCGACGACGGAAATTATCTGAAGCCTTTTGCGCAAATCCTTCTTGCTCTTTCCGCTCGCCGCGAAAAACAGGATGCGCTGGCGCAGAAAAACCTCAAGGAACTCACCGAGGAGTTCCCCGGTAACTCCGTATACGACGCCGAATATGCGAAAACTCTCGGCCGTCCCGCTCCCGCGACCATCGGTCCCAGCAATTGATCCCATCGCGCCTTTAGAAGCGGTAACGACTGCCTCAGGTCCCCATCCCTCCTTTCGTCAAAACGCCTTTTGTTCACGTGCCTGCTACAATTCCGGTCATGAGAGGTGCTTCGTCATGTTCCAGATGGATCTCCTGAAGGATTGCGCAATTTTTCTGACGGGTGGAGGAACGGGTTTGGGTCGCTCGATGGCTCTGCACTTCGCGAAGCTTGGCGCACGGATGTACCTGGTGGGACGGCGTGAGGAACCACTGAAGAGTACGTGCGCGGAGATACATCGCGAGGGAGGCGCGGCTGCGTTCGGCACCTGTGACGTGCGTGATTACGCTGCGGTCGAGGTGGCGCTGGCCGCAGCGGAAACGCAATGGGGAGAAATTGATACGCTGGTGAACAACGCAGCCGGGAATTTCATGGCCCGCACGGAAACACTTTCTCCGAATGCATTCAATGCGGTCTTGGCCATCGTGCTGAATGGCACGTTCCACTGCACGCAGGCATTTGCCAAACGGAGGATCGCCAGGAGGTTGGGTGGAAATGTTCTAAACATTACGACCACCTATGCGGCCGCAAATTGCGGATCAGGCTATGTGGTTCCGTCGGCCTGCGCGAAAGCAGGGGTTCTCGCGATGACCACCTCGCTCGCCGTCGAATGGGCCAAGTATCACATTCGCGTAAATGCCATCGCCCCTGGCCCGTTTCCGACGGAAGGAGCGTGGTCCCGGCTAATGCCCTCGAAACAATTCGAGGAGCATGCCATCAACAAGCACCCGATGAAGCGCTTCGGCAAGCACGAAGAACTGACCAATCTCGCGGCATTCCTTATCAGTGACATGGCTGAATACATTAACGGAGAATGCGTGGTAATTGACGGCGGCCAATGGCTGCGCGGAGCGGGTGAGTTCAACGATCTGGCCATGCTGCCGGATGCGCTGTGGGAACAGCTCGAAGCTGCCCGCCTGAAAAAATGATTCGGCGAATCTACTCCGGCAGTCCGCCGGATCCCAGTTTCACCTGGAGCTTCACTTCTCTGATCGGCTGGCCGTCTGCCTCGGACGAAACAATCACCTCCTGCGGCGCTGCTTTCTTCAATTCCGCTTCGTTCAAGCTGGGTGTTTCAATTTCAACGCGCATGTAAGTGGATGCCTCAGCTGGCAATAGAAACTTGCCCGTACCGCTCTTCACCTTCCAGCCTTCCGGCGCCTTGATGGACACGGTAGCCTCCATCGTTTTCGAAGGATCGTGGAGAAATACAAGCGGTACGATCAACGGCATTCCCGCCTTAATGCCAATCTCCGGAGATTTGGCCACCGGAAGGGAGCACAACCCGTGAGCGGGATAGAATTCGCTATAGAACTTCCACGGTCCGCCCAGAATCATTTGTGGCAGCTTCGCGGTTTTGCTGTTTACCGTCGAAGGATTCTGGCAGTCATTTTGTTGACCATGTCCCATTCCTCGGACAGCCTCTTCAGTGTGAGCGAACACATCGTCGGTCGGTTTTCCTCCCACCATAGACTTCGCGAATGTAAGTGAGTACGGTTCGCTCCACCAGGCGGTGTGCGGATCGTTCATAATCTTCTCCAATTCTTCGTCGCTCATCGCGGAGAACTTCTGGATGTCATGCGGATATTGGGTCAAATGGGGGCTGAACGCGTCCAGCGCCAGGCGCCAGTAAGGTTTTTTCTGGGAAGGCGAGATCTCCTTCACCGAGTAAGACGGGCCGTAGGTCGCGGCCACCTTTGGATCATCCTCCTCGCTGGAGTAATACAGCTTCTTCGGCTGCCAGGGGATCATGTTCTGGAGCCATTGCTCATTTCGCCTCATATCTCCCGCGACTTGTGAGGGGAATACCACAGGATCTCCCGCAAGATCGAATGCCTCGGTTGTCAGGACGCCCGACGCCTGATGGTCGCCGTGATTCTCACCAAGGAACACGCCGGGAAAAGTCGTCATAACCACTTCGGGTCGCGTCAACCGGATCAAGCCCACAAGCTTCTCCAGATTTAAGCCGTGCCCCCAGTTGGCCAGCGAATTGAGCACATTCTGCGAAGCCGTATCCTGGCCGTCGAGGAACCACACTTCCATGATTCCCAATTTCCGGCACGCCTCCCGCGCTTCGATCTCGCGAATGTTTGTCAGCGCCTGGCCGTGCTCGCGTCCATAATTGTTGCCACCGCTTCCCCCGCGCGTGGTGTAGACCACCGCGACGCGCTTGTGCTGGTCGTAAATCGCGCGTGCCAGATAAGGAGTGAAACTCGCCTCGTCATCGGGGTGCGCCACGACAACGAGAATATCCATCTTGAAGCGATCATCGGCGCCGCGGAGGGGCTTCGGGTCTTGCGCGAACGAACGCTCGGCGATTAACAAACTTAACCCCAGCCATAAAAGCCACGCACTTTTTCGCCTCGACTTCATCCTTGTCTCCTGTATGGCCATGACGAGCCTTGCAGTGTAACCCGTTCGATGGCGAGCCGTCACAACGGATCACTAGGTGCAACGTCATACGTACGTATTACGACATATACATCGACGTGTATATTGACCTACGATAGGTTCATCGATATTCTGGTGTTGGGAGCAATCTTCTTATGGACACCGTAAAAGTCTCGCCAAAATTCCAAGTGGTTATCCCAAAAAAGATTCGCGAAGCCCTCGAGCTGAAACCGGGAGAGACTCTGCAGATCTACGTTTTGGACAAACACATTCACATCCACCGGCCGCGCTCCATCAAGGAACTGCGGGGAATCGCCAAGGGCATGCCATGGAAGGACGATTACCGTGACCACTCCGACCGCTTCTGATTCGGTCGTTCTCGATTCATCCGGATGGCTGGAGTACCTGACCGCGGACTCAAAGGCTGACTCTTTTGCTCGCTATCTCGAAGGGGAGCTTTCGCTTCTCGTTCCTGTTATTGTCCTATACGAAGTCCGTAGGATTCTGCTCGTAAGGAAGTCCAAGACACTTGCGGATATCTTTCTCTCGGAAGCCTTGAAGCGCGTAATCATTCCGTTGGATGAAATGCTCGCGCTGGAAGCTATCGAGTTAGGTATTTCCCATAACCTTGCGCTGGCGGACGCCATCATCTATGCCACTGCGCAGCATCACGGCGCGCAACTTGTAACCTCCGATGCGCATTTCACGAATTTACCCGGCGTAACCTTACTCTAACTTCGGCTCACTTGACCCGCTCTACGCGCGCCGATACTCTAGCTAGTTAAATATACGGCGGATTTTCTGCCTGTTAGGACAACGGCTCATGGAACAGATTCACGTAACTCTCCCCGACGGCAGCGTGAAAGAAGTGCCGAAGGGCACCACGCCGATCGAAATTGCCAAGTCCATCTCGCCGCGGCTCGCGGATGCCGCGCTGGTGGCGAAGGTCCACGCAGCTGGCGGAAATGGCGCAAAGGAAAAGACAGGCATTTTTTCCAACTCCGTCGATCCGGCCGAAGATGGCAGCCTGCTATTCGATCTGCGCCGGCCGCTTGAGCAGGACGTTAAACTGCAAATCTTGACCGAGAAGGATCCTGACGCGCTCTATGTCTTTCGCCACTCGGCCGCGCATCTGCTCGCTGCTGCCGTAACGGAGCTTTATCCCGACGTAAAGCTGGGTATCGGTCCACCGGTCGAGAACGGCTTTTTCTACGAATTCCTCCGCGACCAGCCGTTTACACCCGACGACCTCGAGAAAATCGAAAAGAAAATGCACGAGCTGGCGGCGCAGGATCTGCAAAACGAGCGAAAACTCCTGCCCAAGCCGGAAGCGCTGAAGCTGTATCAAGATTCGAAGCAACTGTTCAAGTGTGAGCTGGTGGAAGAAAAAGCTGATGAGCCGATGGTGTCGTTTTACACCACGGGAAAATTCATCGATTTCTGCCGTGGGCCGCACATCCCTTCGACGAAACGGATTCAGGCGTTCAAGCTGATGAACGTCGCCGGCGCGTACTGGAAGGGCCAGGAAGGGAACCCGCAGCTGCAGCGAATCTACGCGGTGGCGTTCTATACCCAGAAAGAATTGGACGCCTACCTTCATCGGCTGGAAGAAGCCAAGCGGCGCGACCATCGCAAGCTGGGGACGGAGCTGGAGCTCTTCAGCATTCAGGAAGAAGCTGGCCCGGGCCTGATTTTCTGGCACCCCAAAGGCGGCCTGATCCGCACTTTGATCGAAAACTGGCTGCGCGATGAGTTGCTGAAGCGCGGTTATGACCTGGTGTTCACGCCGCACATCATGCGGTTTGACCTTTGGAAAACTTCGGGGCACGCCAACTTTTATAAAGACAGCATGTTCGGCGCTGTAGAAGTGGAAAAGGCGGACTACCAACTGAAGCCCATGAATTGCCCAGGCCACATCCTGATTTATAAGTCCAAACTGCACAGCTATCGCGATTTGCCCGTACGGCTTGCGGAACTCGGCACCGTCTACCGCTACGAGCGCAGCGGCGTTTTGCATGGCCTGCTACGTGTCCGCGGCTTCACGCAGGATGACGCGCATATCTTCTGCATGCCGGGCCAGATCGAAACAGAGGTCGAGGCGTGCGTGGATTTTGCCTTCGCGGTGATGAAGAATTTCGGGTTCGACAATTTCGAGGTCGAACTTTCGGACTGGGACGCCAAGCATCCCGAAAACTACGCGGGGAAGCCTGAGGATTGGTCCCGCGCCACAAACGCGCTGGCCAACACCATGACGCGCACGAAGATTCCCTTCAAACGCGTGCAGGGCGAAGCCGCATTCTACGGGCCGAAAATCGACGTCAAGCTGATTGACGCAATCGGGCGCTCCTGGCAACTCACCACCGTACAATTCGATTTCTACTTGCCCGCGCGATTCGGCCTGGAATTTGTCGGCGAGGATGGCGCGCGCCATCAACCGTTGATGGTACACCGCGCCCTGCTCGGCTCGGTCGAGCGATTCTTCGGCATCCTGATCGAGCACTACGCCGGGGCGTTTCCACTGTGGCTCGCTCCAGTGCAGGTGGAAATCTGCCCGGTCAGCGAAAAGGTGCAGGACTACGCGAAACACATCTACGAAACGTTGAAGAGCCACGGCATTCGCGTGCATCTCGACGACCGCAACGAAAAGCTGCCGGCGAAAATCCGCGACGCGCAGATGCAAAAAATTCCCTACATGGTCGTCGTCGGACCAAAGGAAGCCGAAGCCGGCACGGTCAGCGTCCGCCACCGCAGCAAGGGCGACCTCGGCCCGCGCCCTCTTGGCGATCTCATCTCTGCTTTGCTGGAAGAAATCAACTCTCGCACGATTCAATAGACAAGTACAGAAGCAGTAGGGCTTGGCCCAGCGCAACTATTCCTGGAGGTTGCCATGTTTTCTCGGCGGTCATTCCTTGACGCATCATCCGGAGCGCTTATGGCTTCTCTGCTAGCTAAAGCTTACGTCGGCCCCCTCGCCTATCCCTTGAATCTGGACCATATCATTGTAGGTTGCCGTGCCCTGGAGGAAGGCATCGCGTACATCGAAAAGCTTTCTGGTTTCCGCGCGGAGCTTGGCGGCTCCCATCCGGGACGGGGCACTCGCAACGCGCTTCTCAACCTTGGGCATCAGTCATACCTCGAAATCCTGGCGCCCGATCCGGCCCAGCCGCAGCTCGTTTGGCACAAGGAGATCACTTCGCTCGCGGAACCTCAACTCATTGGCTTTGCTTTGCGTCAGAAGGAACTCGAAAAATTCGCCCAACTGCTGCGGGAGCGTGGCGTCGAGTGCATTGGCCCAAACCCTGGCTCGCGCAATCGTCGGAATGGGCAAACCTTTCGCTGGCAAACGCTGAACCTCGCCGACGACCTCCATGGCAACTTGCCGTTCTTCATCGACTGGGCGGCCGATTCGCCGCATCCTTCCGCCGACGCTCCCGGCGGCTGCGAACTAAAACAGTTTGGCGCCACGGGCGTCCTCCCCTCGATTCCGCCGAAGCAAGCCGGCATGAAGCTGCAAACCATCGCGGGAAAAACCTCGCAAGTGCACGCACGAATCGCTGGACGCAATGGAGAGTTCGAGCTACTCACCAACACCGTTCCTTCGCAAGAGTGGGTGACAAGTTAGCTGGCGCGGCTGAGCTTTGCTGATCGCGCGGGATGCAAAGACATGTCGCGTGTTCTTCGCAGTCGAATAACCCATCTCGCTTGCAAAAAAGTAAGCAACAGCGGAGGGTTGTCGAAGAAGCGAGACCAACTAAGAGGAGTTGCAGAACGAGGCGGCTTGAAATAGATCCTGAAAAGGCCAGCCGCTGGCGAGGTGAATGCGGATGCAACGAACTGTTTCGCGGATACGCGCCCCGATCTTGAACAGCTGAACACGCAGGGTTTCGATTTGTGCGGAGCCAAGAAGTAAAGCCTCACCGTGAGATGCCCGACGGCCCGCCGCTTTGACTCTTGTTGCCCCATCCCCTGTGCATGCTATACTTTAAGACCTGCCCCATGCGGCGCAAGCTGCTGGGGCGTAGGCGTCCAAACGGGGTGTAACCCGGCTTAACCGGGTGCCTTTTTCTTCTCTAGGGGGATTTATCGCTGAGCGGAATTTCCGGCAAGCCGATCGTATCCGCATAAACGAGCGGATTCGAGCGCGCGAAATCCGGGTGATTGATGAAGAAGGCGGGCAGTTGGGCGTCATGCAGCCTTTTGAAGCGCTGCGGCTTGCACGGGAACGCGGGTTGGACCTGGTGGAAATCTCGCCAACCGCTGATCCGCCGGTTTGCAAGATTACCGACTACGGAAAATTTCAGTACCAGCAGAACAAAAAGGCCCACGAACAGCGCAAGAGCAGCCGTGGTTCACAGTTGAAGGAAGTGAAGTTTCGCCCGGCAACCGCAGAGCACGATTTTCAGGTGCGCAAGAACCAGATCATCCGGTTTCTGGGCGAGGGTCACAAGGTTCGCGCCATGATTTTCCATCGCGGCCGCGAAATGGCGCACCAGGAAGTGGGACGCGCCAAAATGACGCGTCTGCTGGCGGAGATCGGCGAGCACTGCCAGATCGAAACACCGGCGCGCATGGAAGGCAACGTTCTGGTGGCCCTGCTTGCGCCGAAAAAGGGCGCGGGCGCGCCGCCGCGCAGTGCGGCCCCGGCGCAAACTAACGCGCAGCAGTAAATGGAACTTCGCCGGCTTACGCCGGGGATTAAAACCCTAGGCAGAAATTTCAGGAGCCGGCTCTGACCGGCCCGCACGGAGAGGATTCAAAGCAATGCCACGCAACAGGTCGAAACCGAAACTCAAGCTAAAGACGCACCGCGGCGCACGCAAGCGCTTCAAAGTCACCGCGAACGGCAAGATTCTTCGCATGCACTCCGGCAAGCGCCACCTGCTGGGCACCAAGGCCGCCAAACGCATGCGCAAGCTGAAGAAGCTTACCCAAGTGAACAAAGCAGATGTCGCCGCCGTGCGGCAGATGCTGCCCTACGGGGCCTGAGTCTTCTAGTTTTTCGTAGGGGTGCGATTGACCTGCACCGAGTTTGCGGAGTTTAGGCTTCGCAACGATGTGCCAGGCAGCGCTTCACGGGTGCCTGCCGGCTATCACGTTCCGCTCTGCGGAACAAATCGCGCCAGGCTTCGGCCCGGCGAACGAAACACACCGGAAACAAACCCGTTGCGCGAAACGCGTTTCTGCGTTTCGCCGCAACCCGTTTTGTTTCCCCAGAAAGAGAAGGAGAAAACCCATGCCACGCGTAAAACGCGGCACCAAACGCCGGGCCCGGCGTAAGAAGTATCTCAAAAGGACCAAGGGCTTCTTCCTCACCAAGAGCAAGCTCTACCAGTCCGCACAGGAAGCGGCCAATCGCGCGGATCGCTATGCGAAGCGCGACCGCCGCGTGAAGAAGCGGCAATATCGCCGGTTGTGGATTCAGCGCGTCGGCGCCGCCGCCCGCCAGAATGGGATTACTTACGGGCAGCTCATTCACGGGTTGAAGGCTGCGGGCGTTTCGCTGGACCGCAAGGTTCTCGCGGATATCGCGGTAAAGGACTCCGCCGGATTCACGCAGCTCGTCGAAAGGGCTAAGGCGTTCGCCCTCAAGCCCGCCGCGAAAAAAGCTTAAGACTTATTCCGTCATTCCGAGCGGTGTCCGCGGAGTGAGGTACTCTTTGCCATCGCGTGGTTATACGCGATGAATCTCTCTTGTTTCGTGAGGCGTCGCGGCTCCAGACTCTCGCGGCGCCGGGGTTTTTCTTCCGTCGGGGCACGATACATCGTGCCTTTACGGTGTAATCTACTCTGCGATCATGCCATCCGAGAACAATCCGACCGAAAAGCTCGCGGCTCTCGGCGTCACCTCCGCCGAACAGATTCCCTCTCTCTTTGCTACATTGCGCTCTCGTTTCGACGCGGAAATAACTGTCGTCCATGATGAAAATTCCTGGAAAACGCTTCGTGACGCGTGGCTCGGACGCAAGACCGGCGTGCTCACACAGGTCACCGACAATTGGCTGAAGCCAGCTATCCCAGAGTTAAAGCGCGCGGTGGGCGCAGCCCTGAACGAATTCAAAACCCATGTGGACGCTGAAATCGAAGCGCGCCGCGTGGCCGTCGAGGCTGGGGCCGAAACTTCCGCCAGCGCGAAAGAGTGCGTTGATCTCTCCCTTCCGGGTGTGATTCGCCCGATCGGCACGCATCACCTGATCCGTCAGGTTTTCCAGGAGATCGAAGACATTTTCTTTTCCATCGGCTTTTCCGTCGTCGAAGGCCCGGAAATCGAAACGCCCTACTACAACTTCGAGGCGCTGAACATTCCGGAGTATCATCCGGTGCGCGACGATATGGACACTTTTTACCTAGATCTGCCGAAGGGCGCGCCGGGCCCGCTGCTTTTGCGCACGCACACCTCGCCGGTACAGATCCGCACGATGGAGAAGCGGCGGCCTCCAGTTCGCGTGATTGTTCCCGGCAAGGTCTATCGCCGCGATAATCCGGATGCGACGCACTCTTTCATGTTTCACCAGATCGAAGGGCTCGCCGTGGACTCCGACATCACCTTCTGTGATTTCACCGGCACGATCGACTATTTCGTGAAGCAATTCTTCGGCCAAGGTGTGGAGACGCGCTTTCGTCCGAGCTATTTCCCGTTCACCGAACCATCCGTGGAATTCGACGCATCTTGCGTTTTCTGCGGCGGCAGCGGCACCGCGAAAACGGGCGGGACCTGCGGAAAGTGCAAAGGCTCCGGCTGGATCGAACTATTCGGCGCCGGCATGGTGGATCCCGCTGTATACGGCTTCGTGAACTACGACCCGAAGAAGGTGAGCGGTTTCGCCTTCGGCATCGGCATCGACCGCCTGGCCATGCTGAAGTACGGCATCGACGATATTCAGGTTTTTTTTCAGAACGATGTGCGCTTCTTGAAGCAATTCCCTTAGGGGGTCGGAGCTTTAGCTTCGACATTCAGCGATGAGGGAGTTGGGGCTTTAGCCCCTGAGGAATTGATCATTCACCATGAGCTTCGCGGACGCCAAACAACGCTTCTCGAATCGAGTGACGGACTATGTCCGCTACCGCCCGAGCTATCCTCCTGCGTTACTAGATCTGTTGCGCTCGGAGTGCAGCCTGTGTCCCGAACAAGTCATTGCCGACATTGGTTCCGGCACAGGACTCCTCTCCAAGCTTTTCTCGAAAATGGCAATCGCGTGTTCGGCGTCGAGCCGAATGCTGAAATGCGTGGTGCCGGAGAAGAATTTCTTCGGACGTATAAAAACTTCACGAGCATCGAAGGGTCCGCTGAGTCCACAACTCTAGCCGGCGGAAGCGTCGACTTCGTGACCGTGGGCCAATCGTTCCACTGGTTCGAGCCCGCCGCCAGCCGCGCGGAATTCCAGCGGATTCTCAGACCCGGGGGCTGGGTCGTCATCGTGTGGCAGGACCGCCGCATGGAAGAAGCGCCATTCACGCGCCGGTATGAAGAATTGCTCGAACGGTTCGGCATCGATTACAAGAACGTCAAGGAAGCGTATCCCGAGGCCGAAAAAATCCGGGCTTTTCTCCAAGATGGATCTTTTAGGTCGCGGGACTTGGCCAATCACCAGGACCTCGACTGGGAGGGAGTGTCTGGCCGGCTTCGCAGCAGCTCTTTCGTTCCCACGGAGGGGCATGCGAATTTCGCTCCGATGATGGAGGAGCTGCGGAACATCTTTGCTGCGCGCGAAAACCACGGCCGCGTGCGTATGGACTATTTTGCACGAATCTATTTCGGGCGCCTGGACGGGAAATAGCGAATGAAAGTTGCCTACAACTGGCTGAAAGAATTTGTGAACGTGGCTGCACCCGCGGAAGAGATTGCTTCGCGCCTGGCCCTTTCCGGAACGAACATTGCCGGCATAGAACACGACACGCACGGCGCGGTCATCGACGCGGAAATTACCTCAAACCGCCCGGACTGCCTTGGCATATTGGGTATCGCGCGCGAAGTTTCCGCGATTTACAGGTTGCCGCTGAAGACCCTTTCGCTGAAACTAGCAGAGAGCAGCGCGGCGAAAGTGAGCGAAGCGGTCAGCGTGAAGATCGAAGCGCCCGAACTTTGCGCGCGCTTCACCGCTCGCGTAATTCGCGGCGTGAAGATTCAGCCTTCCCCGGCATGGCTGAAAGACCGGCTCGAAGCCGCTGGCGTGGCGAGCATCAACGATGTCGTGGATGTTTCGAACTACGTGATGCTGGAGCTTGGGCATCCGCTGCACGTCTTCGACTACGATCTGGTGCGCAATCACAGCATCGTCGTGCGGCGCGCAAAACCGGGCGAAAAAATAAAAACACTGGACGGAATCGAACGCACGCTGGATCAAGGGATTTCGGTCGTATGCGACGGCGATGGGACCCGCGCCGTAGGCATCGGCGGCATCATGGGCGGTGGCGAAACGGAGATTTCGTTTTCCACGAAAAATGTTCTCATCGAGTGTGCCTGCTTTGATCCCATCGCCATTCGCCGCGCCGTGCGCTTCCTGAAGCTGCACACGGAAGCGAGTACACGCTTTGGCCGCGGCGCCGATCCCGAAATGGCGGAAGTAGCTTCACGCCGTTGCGCGGAATTGATTCTGCAGTTGGCGGGAGGCGAGCTTCTCGCGGGCGTGGTGGACGTATATCCGGGAAAACGCGCGCCGAAAAAAATCACGGTCACCAGGGCGGAATTGCTTCGCGTGATGGGCGCGGATGTGCCGGACAAGGATGTCGAAGCGATTCTTGGCGCTCTCGGCTTTGCGCCTGTGCGCGTCGATCACAATCGCGGCACGGCGAACTCCCTGCTGGCGGCCTGGGAATGCACGCAACCGTCGTGGCGCGCGGACGTGGAACGGGAAATCGATCTGATCGAAGAAATCGCCCGTGTGCATGGCCTCAACAAGTTTCCACCGCGGCTGCCGGCAGCACGCGACGGAGCGACCCGGCTCCCTCATCACGAAGCTGAGACACGCCTGCGCGAGCGCCTAATTAGTCTGGGCTATCACGAAATTCTGACCATCCCGCATGTTTCCGAAGAGCGCAATGATCTTTTCCATTCGCCAGACACGGTCGTGGCCAAGCTCGCAAACCCGCTCTCCGAAGAAGCCAGTGTGCTGCGAACGACTGGCTTAGTGACCACAGCGGCAGCCATCGAGTGGAACTTGAATCGCGGCCAGAGAAATGTGCAGTTGTTTGAGATTGGTAGCCGCTACCGGATGACGGATGGAAAACCGGTGGAATCGCGCGCATTAACGGTCGGCGCGACCGGGGCAGCCCGCGCGCAGGGACTTTACGATCCGCCGCGCGAATATAACTTCGGCGATCTGAAAGGC
>Ga0306921_10000191_pt1 | contig 47529 bp, 50 predicted proteins | sample sta12Cox44000080_FD_203760 | JGI IMG/M metagenome (GOLD analysis project Ga0306921, IMG submission 203760) | Lab enrichment of tropical soil microbial communities from Luquillo Experimental Forest, Puerto Rico - statoxic.12C.oxic.44.000.080 (v2)... | ecosystem: Environmental > Terrestrial >... | reverse complement strand
TCTGCAGGCTCTGTGAGGTCTCGTCGGCATCGGGCGCGAGCGCCGCGATATAGACGAGCGCAGCAACGCGCTTGTCCATCCCAGCGTGCGTGATCAGGGTGCCACCATAAGAGTGGCCAACGAGCACCACGGAACCGCTGACCCGCCCAAAGCAGCGGGTGAGGCACGCCACGTCGCTTTTAAGGGAGTCGAGGCCGTGTTGGGATGCCATCACTTCGTGGCCCTCGGCCTGCAGCGTCGGGATCAGTTTGCTGAAGCATGAACCGTCGGCCCAGAGGCCGTGGGCGAAGACGATGCTGGGTTTGGCCATTGTTATCTCCTCTGATTGACGTTGCTGGATGATAATGACCCAGCACTATTCCCGCGAGCGTGGCCTATAAGTACGGAAATTACAGCAGGGATTTACGATCCGCAGAGTGGGGTCCGGCCGTCATTTTGCGCAGCAACAACGCTCAGGATCGAATGTCCGCTTTGGGTCAAAAGCAGACATTTGCAGTGCAAGAGGTCATGTCCGCTTTACCCCCAATAGCGACCACGAAAGCGGACTTCTGCAAACGGTCATGTCTGCTTTACCCCCGAAAGCGGACATGTGCGCTGCAACTAGGGATGTCCGCTTTGGGCCAAAAGCGGACATTCCAGCTAATAGGTCTGCCGCGTTAAAGTTTAGGCGACGCGTGCAACGCGCGTATGGATTTCGCCTGCCCCGGTGCACGCCGCAGCAGGTCGGTCATACCGACCATGGCGCGACACGCAGCGCTGCGGTGCGGCGTCGGCTAATAGAAGCCGAACGCCACGGCCAGCTTGTGGGTTCCGTCGTTCACACTGCGGTGCGTCGCGGCGGGCGCTGATAAAGGAGCCAGATTTCAAACCCGGCAAGAACGGCAACAATGACACCGATGACGATGTGCACATGCATCGCCGTGGTCCCTGCAAAACCAAGCACCCAGGGCGAAACCAGGACCCACACGCCCACGATTAGATTGAGCCACTCTTCCCAGACGGTAAACGCCGCCAATGCGGCCAAAGATATCGCCGCAATTACAATCCCGGTGATAACGGCGTTCTGCGACGCCGTACCACTCGGAAAGCTAAAGATCCAAGGCGACGCCAAAAGGGCTACTCCAAGGATCAGATTGGCGACGTCGCAAAGCTTGGCATTGGTCCATTCACTCATGACGTCCTCCTTTGTACTCAACCGCCTTCAGCGTTGATCGCGCCGACCGCAGCATCATTGGATGTCTTCAATGCGCGCCGGGGGACAAGTTGAGGACAACGCCGCAGGGCCAAGGAGGAGGCGACGATCAGAAGCTAACCGTGAAAAGCGTGGTCCACATGGTCCCAGGCTCCGCGTAAACGCGGGCGGACGGCTCGGTGGCCTCTAACGCGCAAGGGTCGAATTGGTTCCAAGGATCGGGCGAAAGGCTCTGCGCCCCGATACCCATCAGTGAAGGCTTGCAATTGTCATCTGTTAAGATGCAGACTCTAGATAGGTGTCAACGCCTACCATTCGAGTGCGCGATGTGTTCACTCGCGCAGAAGAGGAGTATGACGCCATGAGAATCCACGAAATCGACATCCAGGACTATGCGAGACAACTATTGGAAGCACATGGTGCTCAGGCAGTTGTCGAGGCCGCGCAAAAAGCATGCGCTTTCGAAATGGAAGGCAAAAAAAAAGATGCCGAAATCTGGAGGCACATTGAAGCAGCGCTGAAGCTGATGCGTGGGCCTCACCAAAGCTGAAATACATTGACTAGAAATGCTTGCAGGTGAGCGTCACTTTCGCGAAGCGACGCTCTGCCGGTGTTCGACACTGGAGGGCAGCAAATGTTTCTTAGTTGTTCCACGACCGACGATGTCCTCAAAGCCATCAAGACCAAGAACGTCGAGATGATCGACTTACGTTTCACGGATCTGCCGGGCACCTGGCAGCATTTTTCCGTCCCGCCAAGCGCAGTGGATGCCGATGCAATGAGCGAGGGCATCGGGTTTGACGGGTCATCGATCCGCGGCTTCCAAGAGATCCAGGAAAGCGACATGCTGGTTGTGCCTGATTCGACCACGGCCTTTCTCGACCCATTCTCGACGGCAACGACGCTGGTCTTGATTTGTAACATCAGAGATCCGGTCACCGGCGAAGCCTATAGCCGCGATGCCCGTTACATAGCCCAAAAGGCCGAGGCGCATCTCAAACAGACCGGCGTCGCTGATACGGCCTTTTTCGGGCCGGAAGCCGAATTCTTCGTATTCAATCAAGTGCGCTACGATCAAGGCGTGAATTTCGCATACCACGAGATCGATTCGAAAGAAGGCATCTGGAATTCAGGGAAACAAGAAGCGCCGAACCTTGGCCACAAGCCACGCCAGAAAGAAGGCTACTTTCCAGTTCCGCCTGTCGACAGTATGCAAGATTTGCGCACCGAGATGGCGTTGACGATGGAGACGTTGGGAATCCAGATCGAAGCTCACCACCATGAGGTGGCAACGGCTGGCCAAGCGGAAATCGACATGCGATTTACCAAGCTAACGCGCATGGCCGACAACTTGATGCTCTACAAGTATGTGATCAAAAACACTGCACGCAAGTACAATATGACGGCGACGTTCATGCCTAAGCCTCTCTTTGAAGACAACGCCTCTGGAATGCACGTGCATCAAAGCTTATGGAAAGGCAACGCCAACCTGTTCCACAGCGACGGGCATTACGCCAACTTAAGTGATCTTGCCCTCAACTACATCGGTGGCTTGCTGAATCACGCTTGGGCGCTCTGCGCGTTCTGCGCACCCACGACGAACTCTTACCGTCGGTTAGTGCCGGGCTATGAGGCGCCAATCAATTTGGTCTATTCGCAACGCAACCGTTCAGCTTGTTGCCGGATTCCGATGTATTCACCAAACCCGCGTGCCAAGCGGGTCGAGTTCCGCACGCCGGATCCATCCTGCAACGGATACTTGGCATTCGCAGCAATGTTGATGGCCGGCCTTGATGGCATAGACAAGCGTATTGATCCAGGTAAGCCGATTGACAAGAACCTCTACGATCTACCGCCCGCGGAAGCGAAGGTAGTGAAGTCCACGCCCGGCTCGCTACAGCAAGCACTCGATGCACTCGAGGCCGATCATGCGTTTCTGCTCCGCGGGGATGTATTCACCAAGGATGTCATCGAGACTTGGATCAGTTACAAGCGGGAAAACGAGGTTGATGCCATTGCGCTGCGGCCTCATCCCTATGAGTTTCACCTTTATTTCGACATTTAGCGGCGCACCAGCCGATGTCCGCTTTACCCCCGAAGGCAGACATATGCTGTGCACAACGGCATGTCCGCTTTGGGCCACAGAGGTCAAATTCACGCCGAGCCACAATGAGCAGCGGATTACGCCGCACCAATTACTTAGCCACGAGGTGGTTGGCGCGGATAACCTTACCCCAGAGCTTGATCTCGCGAGTTAGCAACGCACTCGCGGCCTCGGGCGTTTCTTGGTCGGGCGGGTATTCGTCCATGCCGCCTTCCAAAAAGTTTTTGCGCACCTTGGCATCAGCGAGCGCAGCGCGCAGCGCGGTGTTGAGTTTGTCGACGATTGGCCGCGGTGTGCCGGCCGGTGCCAGCAACATGTGCCAGAAATCGATATCGAGGTTCTTGTAGCCAAGCTCACCCATCGTCTTTAGCTGAGGCAGGCCGGCAAACCGCTTGCTGCCGATGACGGCGTAGGCTTTGAGCTTGCCGCCATTGATCAGCGGTTGGGCGACCACGGCCGAGATCGGGCCCAGGTCCACTTGCCCTGCCAATAGATCGATGAGCGCCGGACCGGCGCCGCGATAAGGCACCTGGATGACCTTCACACCGAGCTCCTGGAAGATCAGCACCTCGCCCAAATGACCGAACGAACCGATTCCGGGATGCCCGACCTTGATGGTCTGGCCAGGCTGTTTCATCCAATGCAAGAGCTCGTCGAAATTGTTTGGCGGCAGGGTCGGACGCCCCGCCAGCGTATTGATCGTGGTATTGACGAGCCCGATGGTGACGAAGTCCTTCTCCGCATCAAACGTGCGATCCGGATAAAGCGTCATGCCAGCCGCCAGCGCGTTTTGATGGAGCAAAATGGTGTAACCGTCAGGCGCGGCGTGGGCCGCCTTGGCGGCGGCGATCATGCCACCAGCTCCACCGATATTTTCGATCACGATCGGTTGGCCCAGCGCTTTCTGCATGGCGTCCTGGATGAAGCGTGCCGTCGCGTCATCGGCGCCGCCGGGTGGGAACGCCACGATCATAGTGACAGAGCGATCTGGGTAGGTTTGGGCCGAGGCGGCGCCGGTCGCCAAACATGAAGCAAGAAGCGCCGCGAGCGCGCGAGCAAAAATCATTTTGTCCTCCGCCTGCGGCGCTCATTATTCTTGTTCTGAAGACCACCGCCATTCTTGTTCTGAAGACCACCGCCGCGCCGCCGAATAGCGTGATGGATTCGGCTGTTTCATCGCCCCACACAAAGAGCCACGAAGAGTATCGAACCTAGTCAAACTAGTGCGTTGAGTTGGATGATATAGCAGCAGCATTGACCTAAACGATGCATGTCCGCTTTGGGTCAAAAGCAGACATATGCAGCGCAAAACGGCATGTCCGCTTTACCCCCGAAAGCGGACATAAGTAGGAATTCGGCTGATTGAGCCAATTAGAGCATCTTGGCGACGATTTTCATCATGTCTGATGACGAAAATGCCCGCAGCGATTCCGTACGGATGTTGCCGAGCGCGTCAAGGCTCAAGTTAAGCGCGGTAGCCGAAAGCTCATCTGGAGCCTCGACGACTGTCACGATGTCGTATCGTCCTTGCGTCCAGAATATGTCTTTCACGGTCACTCCAAACGTCTTCGCCATCTGCTTGAAGGCTTCTGCCCGCTTCGGAGAGTCTTTAGCATTTTTGACGCCTTGATCGGTGAACGTGGCAAGCACGACATAGGTCATCATGGCCGATCTCCCTGGCTGTTGGTTTACCTGATACTGCCGCCCGGACCCTCAGAAGGCTCGCTGGAGGATTTCATGCCAAAGCTGGATGGTATCTTAGAAACTGCGATCCATACCGAGGACATGGTGCGTGCGCGCGCCTTCTACGAGGGCGTGCTCGGGCTGGCGCCGATCTATAGCGACAACCGATTGCCCCAGCCCCGCTTTAAAGATTTTTGGAAAGACTAGGAGTCTCGCCCATGCCATATTTGGCGCATGCCAAACGGTCAAGTTGTCCTCGTAACAACTGAGCCATTAGACGGCGGTCTGCCAATACGGACCGTCTATTACGTCGCCGAAGAAGACCCATCTAAGGCTGAGGCCATTATTGCGGCATGCATGGCTCCGAATGAGAAGGTTGAAGCGTATGGTCCGCTTCCAGAGGCAGCGGTGAAGGCTCTTGGATTGAAACCAGGCAGTTTCAAGCACGGATGATTAAATACCGCAAACACCCGATTGCCGGATGGTGCTCGGCGCGCTGAGGGCCTGAGCCGAGGCCATGACGGCCGCACCGTTCGCCTGGGGGCCCGAAATGATCAGGTTATGCGACGCTTGCAAAGCGCAGATAACGAAGGGCCCGGATGACCCCGGACACCCGGGGCTAAAATTCGTTTTTAAAGGGCCAGGTCGAGAAAAACAGTACCTTTGCATAAACTGTGGCGAGACGATCTTTCATAACCCGGACATAACTCCCGCTTGGCGCGCCGATTAGAATGGCGGCGTCAGGCATCCGTCCTTGGCCAACCGTTACGATGCATTGATGATTTCGATAGTCCCGTCGTCGGTATCTACAATCGTGACCATTACCACGGGATAAGCTTTCTTTACCGCCGTGCCGGCCGTCATCGCGGGGCCTTCGCTGCTGAACGAACGTTTGGTTTGTCCGTCCACCCGAAACAGGAACCGTTCTTCTTTAGGTCGCGCCTGACTCTTTGGCTGCTCGGCAGCGGCCTGGTTGGGTGGTTTCGTCAGTGTAGGTCGTGCAAGCATCCTAATCTCCACGGCAGGAATGCGCGTGACCATCCAGCCACGTTACCTGAATCATCGCCAAGATCGCGGCGCCGTACGCCAACCGATTACGGTTGCTTCAATGGTCTTGGCGCTTCCAACTTTCCGCCACGCGCCATCGGACCACTGGCAGGGATACGGAATTATGTAAGTACCGCACTGGTCCTCGCAAAGAATTTGCAGCGGACGATTTTCTCTCGGGATACCGAGGTTAAACTCAGCTAAGCGGGCCTCTCGCGTTTTCATCTTGTGCGTCTGAGGGTTTGCCGTAGGGCAGCGCAGCCTTAAAGGGAATCACCCAACCCTATTGTAGCAGAAGGAAAGCCGGCGAGCGGACATCAGTGCCAGCATGAGCAATCGTGCAGGACCGCGTTCTCCTGCTTCTGCTGCATCAAGGATCCGCGCGGCCAGCAACGTCTTGCTCGATTGCGCCTGGTGTTCGGGCGCTCCGGGTCGCTTGTTGCAATGCGGCGACAGCTGGAGTGGTACTGGCAAAGATAACGTCCGGAGACAATGCCACCAATTCGCCTGCCGCTTTCTGCAGATCGCCGGTATCCCATCGATACTCGATTTGTAGATTGCGACCTTCGGTCCAACCCAATTTCTGCAATCCTTGAACCAACGCCACGATGCGTGTCTGCCCTTCCGGATTGTCTTTGGCAAACGGCATTAGCACACCAATCCGCTGCTGCCCGCGTGCCACCACCGGCCAAGCCACCGCAGTGCCGACTAGCGTGATGAACTCGCGCCGTCTCATTGCCTCCTCCGAAGGCTAAGACAAGCGAATCGTACCGATTTACATCAGCGGCATTGCATAAAATCGCTGTTAAGTATCAATCCCATTTCCGCTTTGGGCATGTCCGCTTTACCCCCGAAAGCGCATATGCGGTGCAAACGGAAATGTCCGCTATGGGCCAATAGCGGGCATTCCGCCCTCGATGGTGGTCTCAGATCAACTGGGGAGCACGCGGCAGGACAATCCTGATCTCGGTGAACTCGCCGGGGCGTGTATCAACTTCGATTGTGCCTGCGTGCTGTTTTACGATGATGTCGTGGCTGATCGAGAGGCCTAGGCCGGTGCCTTCTCCGGTCGGCTTGGTTGTGAAGAATGGCTCAAACATCTTTTCCTTCACATCGAGCGCAATACCGGTCCCGTTATCGTGGATTCTAATTTCCACATGGTCGCCAAGGTTTTTGGTCGAGGCCGTGAGAGTTGGATCGTAATCGCCCCCCATGGTTTCCGCTCTACGCTTGGTCGCAGCATAAAATCCGTTTGCAATCAGATTAAGAAGAGCCCGCCGGATGTCCTGCGGGAAAACGTCTGCCCCGCCAGCAGACGGGTCCAAGGATTGCTTTAGCTTGATCTCAAAACCCTGGGTCTCAGCCCGCGCTCCATGCCATGCGAGATTGAGGCTCTCCTCAACAAGTGCATTAATATCAATTACCCGATGTTCACCTGAGCCTTCACGCGAGTGCTGCAGCATGTTCTTGACGATCGCATCCGCGCGTTTGCCATGATGCACGACCTTGTCGAAGTTCCCTTTTAGCGTGTCCGTCAGTTCCTCGATTTCAGTGCGGGTTTTTTCATCGAGCGAAGCGCTCCGCAGTGTGTCCTGCAATTCATCGATCAGCTCGGCAGAGATGCCCGAGAAATTGTTGACGAAGTTGAGCGGGTTCTTGATCTCGTGCGCGATACCGGCAGTCAACTGGCCAAGCAACGCAAGTTTCTGTGTCTGCACGAGGCGATCTTGCGTGGTGCGCAGTTCCTCCAGCGATTCTGCCAGTTCGCGCGTGCGGGCCTCGACACTTTCGAACAGGCGCACGTTCTCCATTGCAATCGCGGCTTGGTCGGCAAAAGTCGATACCAGTTCAATCTGTTTGTCGGTGAACGGCCGAACCTCTCTACGCGTCAAGGCGAATACGCCAATTGGGACGTCTTCGCGCAGCATCGGGACGCCAAGGACCGTGCGGTAACCACCAAATTTCTTGCCCTCTAGGAAAGTGTAATTTGCATCGGCTTGTACGTCCGGGATGTGGATCGTGCGCCTTTCCAATAGGGCTCTTCCGGCAGCTGAACCCTGTCCAGGTACCATCGGTAAATCCCTCACAACCTCGGTAAATTCAACTGGGAAGCCAAAGTTTGCGGCTCGCACGAATTCACTCCCCTGTTGCCGCATAATGGTGCCCTGATCTGCTTCGCAGAGTCGCGCGGCAACCTCGATCAACGCTTGCAGTACGGTTTGCAGATCGAACGTCGAGCGACTGATGACCTTGAGCACATCCGCGGTCGCGGTCTGTTGCTGTAAAGATTCGGAGAGTTCGCGCGTGCGCTTCTGTTCAGCTTCAAATAGCCGTACATTTTCGATCGCAATTGCTGCCTGGTCGGCAAATGCCTCAACTAACGCAACCTGCTTGTCGGTAAAGGGATTGACTTCCAAACGATAGGTAAGGATTACCCCGAGTAGGTCATCGCCTTTGAGTATTGGTACCGCGAGGACAGTCCGAACCGGAGCGATGTCTTTTGACTTGAGGGTATATTCAGGATCAATCGTTACGTCACGAATATGAACCGTTCGCCGCGCGAGGGCGGCGCGACCCGAGCCGCTGCCTCGCCCGGGACGGATTGGATTCTGCCGAATAAACGACTCAAGTTCCGGCGGCGCATTATAAGCAACAACGCACCGCAGCATCTCTCCATCGAAGCGAAATATAAAAGCTCTATCGGCCCCACAAAGCCGCACCGCACTTTCCCCAACAGTTTCAAAAACTGGCTGCAGATCGAACGCCGAACGGCTAATGACCCCCAGCACATCCGCGGTTGCGGTCTGTTGCTGGAGAGATTCGCGCAACTCGTTAAGCAGCCGCGTGTTCTCGATGGCGATGACGGCCTGTGCGGCGAACGTCCGCAAAAGTGAAAGCTGTTTATCCGAAAGCGGGCCGGGCGTACGGCGCACGACGCTCAGTAGGCCAATCGCCTCATTGCGGCGCATCATCGGCATGATCGTGATCGCGCGGTTGCCGCTGGTCAGGAAGTTCCGAGCTCCAGCAGAAAATTCGGCCGGGGCCCTACTCGCGTCAGGAATGTCCACGATCTTGCAATCGAGCATGGCTACACCATGCATGTACTCTCGCGAGAGAGGGGTTCGTGAAATCGTACGTCGCCACGCTTCGGCGCGCTCGGGGTTATGATCAGCAACGGCTGCGGCGTTGATCCTATCGCCGTATCTAAGCGCAAGACTGATGAGGGCGTCCGGAAAGAGCTTTAGGACGCTCTGCACTATGGCCTCGAATACCGGCTGGGTATCGGGAGGCGAGCTGCTAATAATGTTCAGAATATCGGCAGTCGCGGCCTGCTGCTCGAACGCTTCGTTCAACTCACGGCTAAGACGCGCAACATTTTTTTCCTCTCTTGCAGGCGAGAAATTGTTCCGGTGCGGTGCCTTTGAGGCACTGCGTTGCTTGGGCGTCAACCGCTTGCGGCGTCGCGTTTTGGCTGCTTTGTTGCGCCGTCTCATTGCCTTCCCCGAGGCTCAGCACAAGGCATCGTAACGGTTCAAATTAGCACGCTGGTGAACAGGTGTGATGTCCGCTTTGGGTCATTAGTGGACATTCGCGCTGCAAAACGGCATGTCCGCTTCACCCCCAAAAGCGGACATATGCGGTGCAACTGGGTATGTCCGCTAAGGGCAGGTTGTTATTCGATCACCTCGTTGGCGCGGGCGAGCAGCGAGGGTGGGACTGTAATGCCGAGAGTCTTGGCGGTCTTGAGGTTGATGACCAGTTCGTACTTGGTAGGCGCCTGCACCGGCATATCGGCCGGCCGTCCGCCCTTGAGGATGCGATCGACGTAGCTAGCCGCGAGCCGAAACTGGTCAACGAAATTCGGCCCATACGAAATCAATCCGCCGGCGGTAACATAATTGCGTTCTTGGTAGACTGCGGGCAGCTTGTGCTGGGCGGCAAGAGCGATGATCAGATCACGATGTACCGCCGACAATGCGCTTGCCGTCGAGATCAGACCGCCATTGGCGGATTGCGCGAAGGCTGCAACTTCGCGCTTAATCTCGGCTACGTCGCCCAGGTTAATCGGGATCACCTCCACGCCAACCGAAGGCGCCACGGACTGGATGACGGCGAACTGACCGATGCCAGCGACTAAGGCGGGATCGCGAAGGACCGCCGCTCGTGTTACGCTCGGCGCGATCTCCTTAAGTAATTCCGGCCATTTTCCGCACAGATTGTATTCGTACATCATAAAGCCAGTTGCGTTACCGCCCGGCTGCGAAAGGCTATGGACGAAGCCGGAACCCACCGGATCGGGGACGAGTACGAAAACGATCGGCACAGTCTGGGTTGCCTGGAGCAGCGCAGGCAAACCCGCGCTGCCAGTAGCAAGGATGACGTCAGGCGCAAGCGCAGCTAATTCCGCTGCGTATTTGCGCAAATCGGCGGCGTTGCCTGCGGCAAAGCGGGCTTCGATGTGCACGTTGCGACCGTCGGCCCAGTCCAATCCTTGCAGCGCTTGCTGGAACGTGGTGAGGCGAAGCCGCATTTCCGAATCGTCCGCGGTCGGCATGAGCACGCCGATGCGCCGCACCCGTTGGTCTTGCTGCGCGTGCGCCGCGAGCGGCCATGCAGCAGCCGCACCACCGAGAAGCGTGATAAACTCGCGCCGTCTCATTCGATCACCTCGTCGGCCAAGGCAATCAGTTGCGGCGGGACCTCGAGGCCAAGAGTTTTGGCGGCTTTTAGGTTGATGATGAGTTCGAAATTGGTCGGTTGTAGCACAGGCAAGTCTCCCGGCTTTCCGCCCTTGAGAATCTTGCCGCAATAGACTCCTGCTTGACGATAGGCGTCCGCTAGATTGGCGCCGTAGCTGATCAATCCACCGGCCACCGCGTATTCGCGAGTATAGTACATGGCCGGTATCGCGTTGTGCGCTGCCAGTGTGATGATTTGATCGCGCTGACTATCCAGGTAAGGATCATTGGCGACGAACAGCGCGCTTATCGCCTGTTGCTTTAATGATGCGAACGCCGCGTCGATTTCGGCGACTGAACTGGCGTTTAAAATCTTGACTTGTAGCGATATCGCATCCGCCGCCGCCTGTGCATCGTGCACCTGCACTGCTGCGTCGTAATTTGGATTTACCAGTATGCCAATGGCGGTCGCCTTGGGAACGAGCGTATGGAGAATCTCGAGACGCTTCGACCCCAACGCGGAACTCAGCGGGCTTATGCCGGTGATATTGCCGCCCGGCCGATTGAAGTTGGCGATTAGTCCCGCTTTAACAGGATCGGCCCCACTGACGAAGACGATTGGAATCGTGGATGTAGCCGCCTTCGCGGCAAGCCCCGCCGCTGGCCCACCGGTAGCGGCAATTACTGCGACCTGATGGTTCACCAAATCGATTGCAAGCGCCGGTAATTGATCGATGTGACCGTCGGCCCAGCGATACTCGATTGTAACGTTTTGTCCCTCCGCATAACCGGTCTCGCGCAACCCCTGCCGAAAAGCATCGGCCATACGCGCGAAAGGCACAGCGGACACAGTGTTGAGAAACCCTACTGTCGGCAGCGCTGACTGCTGCGCACTCGCAACGAGCGGCCATCCAGCCGCTGCACCGCCGACAAGTGTGATGAATTCGCGTCGCCTCACCGGCTGGCCCCTCAAGCAGAGGGTCTTACCCTACCATGCTGCGGGCGGCATTGTGCATCACGGCAAATTCGGACTGCCAATGTCCGCTTTGGGTCAAAAGCGGACATCCGCACTGCACAAAGACATGTCCGCTTTACCCCCGAGAGCGACCTCAAATGCGACGTATGGGGTCCGTTAATGGCCATAAGCGGACATTGCAGGAGTGCGACTGTTCGCTCCTCAAACCATTGGTCTCGGACACGATGAAAGCCCTAGTAGCCTGGTCGAGCGGCAAAGACAGCGCGTGGGCGCTGCATGAAGCACGTCGCTCGGGCAATTTCGAAATGGTTGGCGCCCTTGACAACGGTCACCGACGCTTTCGGCCGCGTGAGCATGCATGGTATCCGTGAAGAATTGTTACGGGCACAGCTTGAAGCGGCGGGGCTGCGCGCGTTCGTCCTGTACATTCCATTTCCGTGTCCTAACGAGGTGTATGAGCAAAAAATGTCAGCGACGCTCGAGGACGCGCGCGCCTTCGGGGTCACTCACATGGTCTTCGGCGACCTTTTCCTTGTGGACGTGCGGGCGTATCGCGAGCGACACCTTGTGGGCAGCGGCATTACACCGGTTTTTCCAGTATGGGGTCGGCAGACCGCCGCGCTTGCACGCGAAATGATCGGTAGCGGTCTCGAAGCGCACCTTTGTACTGTGGACCTGAAAAAATTACCGGGTTCATTTGCCGGGCGAAAGTTTGATGGCTCACTGCTCGCCTCGCTACCAGCCGGCGTCGATCCATGCGGAGAGAACGGAGAATTCCATTCTTTTGTGTCGGCGGGTCCTATGTTCTCACGCGATTTGACTATTAGGGTCGGCGAGACCATCGAGCGCGATGGATTTGCCTATGCCGATTTATTGTTGGCGTAGTTCTTTTCCATTCCCGCGAAAGCGGCGACTTAAGGATTGGATTCTCACTTGCGCGGCAATGAACGGGGTAACACTAATCCACCCACCGGATGTCCGCTTTGGGTCAAGAGCAGACATTCGCGCCGCAAAACGCCATGTCCGCTACCCTCGAAAGCGGACATTCGTTGTTGCCGGCCGGCGTGGTAATCTCCGGTCAACCCAAGGCTTGGACGCGGACCATGTTTTCGAAAATTAAAGCTGCGTGGGCCCGCATAGCCAGTGGGCGAGCGGCCGGCGAGTTTGACGAGCCGAACACGCCGTGGATCGAATACCAAGGCTACCGCATCCGGCCGACCCCGTACCGAACGGAGGGGCACTATCAGACCGCGGGAGTCATCGAGAAGAACTTCCCCGACGGCCCGAAACAACACCGATTCGTTCGGGCAGACACGCATCAAAACAGCAATGACGCGATCGCCTTTGCAATCTCGAAGGCCAAGCAGATCATCGATCTGCAGGGCGACCGCATGTTCACATGAATGAACGTTGGGCCACACCATCACCGGCGAGTGAGAAACGGCGCACAACCGGCTTTAGATGCTGATCAGCCCAATGTCCGCTTAGGTCAGAAGCGGACATGTGCAGCGCATAAGCTCATGTCCGCTTTACCCCCGAAAGCGGCATCAAATGCGACATATGGAATGTTGCCGACGCCGTTCGATCTTTTATCGGCCAAGACTCAAATCGGGAATAACACTGGTCGATTGGGTAGGATGTCAGCTTTGGGTCACTCGTCTCCGGAGAGTTCGGAGAGCGCAACATGGAACATTCCCGATTGGGCCCGAAACGTTACGTTGGCACCCTCATGCGAATGACGATTGCGACCGTCTTTGCCATGCCGTTTATGATATCGGTCTGTGCTCAGGAATTCTTGGCGGGATCGGGCACGCAGGCTGCCGCCTTTCCAAATCCCGATCGCTCAGTCGCCGACATTGTCAGCCCAATCTGGCACGACGAAAAGGAGCGCGACCGTGCCGGTGAATCGCGCCAGCTGGTACGTCTGCTGGGCATCAAATCCGGTATGACAGTCGCTGACATTGGCGCAGGCAGCGGCTATTACGTCGTACGGCTGTCTCCGACGGTCGGACCCCGTGGTCGCATCATAGCGGAAGATGTCGTTCCCGAATATTTGCGTGGTTTGCGCAGTCGGGTGCGTAACCTTGGATTGCAAAACGTCCTAATCAGCCTCGGTGAGCCGCACGATCCAAGGCTGCCAGCCGATTCGATCGACGTTGCAATTCTGGTACACATGTATCACGAAATCACCCAACCCTACGGCCTGCTCTACAATCTCGTTCCCGCGCTGAGGTCTGGCGCGCGTGTTGGCATTGTCGACGTCTACGGGCCGACGTCCGGGCATGGTACCCCGCCAGAACTTCTGCGCTGTGAGCTTCGAGCGGTAGGTTACCGCGAGATCAGCCTCGATCGACTCACGGGCAGCAACGCTTATCTCGCGATCTTTGCGCCGCCAACGGTGGCGAACCGGACGCCGCCGGAAGCTATGGTCGCGTGCAAGGCGCCATAGCATTTGTCACTGAGTCTAAGGTCTGGCCGCTGGCAATCGACAGAGGAGAATCTTCGTAGGCAAATTCACGTAAATTGGATGGCAAAAATTCTTCACGCCTAACAGCACGCATTGCACGCAACCCGGATTCTGAGCGGACTCCACGCGCAGCAATGTGATGGTCGACCATATCACGGCGCTGCGAAGCAAAATCGAACCGTGTTACTTCTCGCTGAGCGCGGTTAGCCATTGAAACGAGCCACTAATGAAATTCGAAGCTCTCGAACTTTGTTCATCAATAGGACTAGCAGCATTGATGTGGGTCAATTCCCGTGGCTACGTAGTATGAAAAAGGAGTGATCAAATGCTCGAAACTCTTTTGGAAATGCCGTTGGCCGCGCGTTTGTTTATTGTTTTCGTGGTGGTGGCTGGACTGATCTCTCTTGCCGCATACGTTATTCACCGTGCTGTTCGATCCCGCCAGCCTCAGCGGCATCAGACGTTGCCGTTGCAAGTACACAGTTACAGCCACGGTCCGGCCCTTGTCTTTAAAATTTTGTTCTGGATTCACCAAGTTTTGCTCGGCCTACCATCCGCACTCATTAGTCTCGACTTACTATTGGAAGGCGACACTCCAGGAGTCATCGAGGCAATCGTGTTACTTCTCGCATGGATTGGGGGCACGCTTGTATGGGGCTTGGCTGCACTAATGCACCAACGAACGGTTTACGAACTACCCTCAGTCTTTGATCAACTCGCGGATAATATTGCTCGGCTGGAAACCATGCAGGCGCATGCTGGTGCTGTGGGTGCAGTCGCCGATGCGGTCGATAACGGGTCGCGCTCAACGGCCTAGTAATCCAGATCCGCCGCCCGCGAGCGGCAACACCGCTGCACTACCGAGAAGTCTGACGAACTCCCGACGCCTCATTGGCCCCCGAGGGACCTAAGTTAACGGAACTCGCAACACTTCAGCGCATTCAAGCTGATGAAACGATACTGAATGAGATACGTTCGCGAATGTATCCCGGCACTGTACTTGTGACCGTAGATGAACCACTCACTGCGGACACAAGAAGCACTCAAGATTTCATCGTAATGACCACAGGCGGCATTTGCAATGCAAACGGCATGCCCGCTTTGGGTCATAAGCGGACATAAGCGTCGCGAAAAGCCATGTCCGCTTCACCCCCGAAAGCGGGCATGTGCAGCGCAACTAGGGATGTCCGCTTTGGGTCAACAGCAGACATCAGCCACCTCACCCGCCGAGTACTAATGCGATCTGGTTTTTTGGTAGCTCTCGCCTTCGAGAAAAATTTTGATCGCTTCGCGTGCGCGCGCGAGGCGAGACGTTACGGTGCCTATCGGCACGCCCTGCACGTCCGCAACTTCACGATAGGTGAAACCCTCCAGAACGACCAGCAGCAATGCATGACGCTGGTCGTCGGCCAAAGTTGACAGAGCGCGTTCGATGTCGCGTGCGTCGGCATCTGGCTCCGGCGAATTGGGAGCATCCTTATCTTCAAGTGGCGAGAGCATAGGCCGTCGCGCCAGTGCACGTAGCCGGTTGCGATTGAGGTTGATCAGGATCGTGTACAACCAGTTGTGCACCACATCGCCATGAAACAGATGTTTCGACCGCAGAGCCCGTACCAGCGTGTCCTGCACCAAGTCGTCGGCGATTTCTGGATCTCGAGTTAGAGCCCGAGCGTAACGGCGCAGCTTCGGAATCGTCGCCTCAACATTCTTCTCAAATACAGCCAATTCGGCCTCCCCCCGATGCCGTGTGCGACGGGCTAAGACAGATCAATGGAATTGAGGAATAATTTGAAGTTATACGCATGTGAACTTCCCTGATATCGATAAACCTCCGACGGGAAATATCGCACGCTTGCGGGATTACTCAATTTACGAACAAATTAGTTTCTGACAAATAATTTAGCTTCATGGTGCTTGTCTTATTGAACGGTGTCGCGTTTTTTCATTTCTTGTCCAATCCAGTTTGTCTCCGGTGTCTCTCCCTGTGAAGAAGGAATCAGGTTCGGTGGAAACTTAAGGCGAACCTGTAAGCCAGGAAGCCTATCGAGGAACTCGAGGTTTGCGCAATGAAGACGCGCGACGGCGGCGACAAGACTGAGCCCGAGACCGTTTCCAGCTGTGTGACGACTCCTCTCTAACCGATAAAAACGCTTGAACACATTTTGCCGCTCGGCAGCGGGAATTCCCGGGCCATCGTCGATAACGGAAATAATAGCTTCACCCTCACTATTTTCTGTCACCGCAACCGTTACGTTACCTGCTGGCCGACCGTGTTTGATTGCATTGTCCACTAGGTTGGCTACCGCATCGAAGATGAGATCTCGATCGCCCGTTACATACACCTGCCGACCGCCAACGAAGTTTAGATGTGCACCCTGCTCCTCGGCCGCCGCATCGTATAGCTCCACAGTTTCACGAGTTATTTCGGCAATGTTTACCGTCCGGAACGCGGCTTTTTGAGCTTTTGCTTCAATTTGCGCTATTCTCGTAAGTGAGGAAAAAATACGCAGCACACCATCAAGACTAGCAATGGTGTCCGCAATCAATTCTTGGTCGGCTTCATTGTCGCGTTCGCAATGAGAAGCCATTTCCAAGCGTCCACGGATGCGTGTCAGCGGAGTCCGCAGATCGTGCGCAACATTATCGGTGACTTGCTTTACCTCCTCCATCAACGCTTCGATGCGATCGAGCATTGAATTGAGGTTGGCCGCGACCTGATCCCATTCGTCGTTCGTACCGCGAAGCGGAATGCGGGTGTCGAGACCGCGCTGCATGATAGCTCGACTTGTTGCATTGATAGCTTCGATCCTTCTTACCGTCCTGCGTGTCACCAAAACACCGGCCACGCTGGCAAGAATACAGATCAAGGCAATGCCCACTATGAAGGCCGTTCTGATATTTCCTGTATAGACTTCGAGATCGTTGGCAATCTTGCCCAAGAGCAAATGATCGCCGTTCGGAAATGTCATCAACACGGTTCGCATCGCCGTTCGTTGTGTCGGGTCCGTTTTCCACGCCGGCACACGAAAAGTTTGCTTTGCCTCTGCACCCTTTAGCTCGGAAGGCCACTCTTTCAGGTTACCAATTACAAAATGATATGAGGAATCGGCCAGCAAATAAGTATTGTCCCGAAAACCTTCGTCGGCAGTCCTTTGCTGAATGAGCGCGATCAGGCCGCCCCGCCCCTCGCGGTCGTAAGTCCTTTGCAGAACCTGCTGTTCCGCTACGACGGCGTTGTCTAGGCGAGCTCGGACGTACGAAGTGGTTGACAGGTAGACGTAACCGAAAAGCACGAGAACAATTACGCCGAACAGGCCAATGGCAATCAGAGCCAACTTGAACGTCGATGAGCGTAAGGTTTCAGCCAGGCGCACGGACGTAGTACCCAACACCGCGGACCGTATGAATGAGCGGGTAAGACTGTCTGTCATCCACTTTGCGACGGACCCGTCCAACATAGACATCGATGATGTTGGTTGTAGGGTCGAAGTGGAGATCCCACACGTGTTGCAACAGCATCGTCCGAGAAACCACTCGGCCCGCATTGCGAACGAGATACTCAAGTAGCTGGAATTCGCGAGGAAGCAGACTGATACAACGGCCTCGACGGCTGGCCGTCCGCGACACGAGATCCAACTCGAGATCCCCGACACGCAGCACCGTTTCCTTGATGACGGTATCACTACGCCGAGCAAGTGCCTCAACGCGTGCCAGCAACTCCACGAACGAGAAAGGCTTGGTAAGGTAATCATCGCCGCCCGCTCGCAGTCCGCGCACGCGATCGTCAATTTCACCGAGTGCGCTGATAATCAGGACTGGCGTCGCGATACCTTGCTCTCGCAGGCTTCGCATGACTTCGATTCCGTCGATGTCCGGCAACATCCGATCTATCGTTATTACCGTATAAGCGGAGGAAAGCCCGAGGCTCAGTGCATCGCTGCCGTTGTTGGCGACGTTTACTTCATACCCACTCGTCGTCAGCGACTCCGCGAGTTGGCCCGCTGTCTCCGGATCGTCTTCAACAACAAGAATGTGCCGGTGCCCTGCTGCCATGAGCTCGAATTCCAGGACGAGTGATCAAGGGCATCTAAAAGCTAGCACGGTTTGAGCACATCAATGCGGATTCCGTGCAGCATGTCGTTCCACTCCGTTATTCAACGAGGGAAACCTTGGAAGCACGCAAAGTTTCAGGAACCCAGCGTTATTTACGTGCCATTAATCTCTGACAAAAAAGTCAGATTTGGTCTTCCGGTACGACTGAGAATTGGCGATCACGGGCCACACGGTGCCTCTGGTTGTCCGCTGGCCAATAGTGCACTAGCGCATGTCCGCTTTGCCCCCGAAAGCGACATCAAATGCGACATAATGGAATGTCTGCTTCATCCTCAAAAGCAAACATTCGTGGCGACGACCGCGAAAGCGAACATCACTTCAGATTATCAGCTACCTTAGCGATGCCGGCATTAGCACACGCCTCGTCCTTCTCACCGCCGGGTGCACCAGAGACGCCGACGGCACCAATTACTTCGTTACCAGCTTTGATCGGCACGCCGCCACCAACTGCAACCACATTCGGGATCTGCTTCAGATAGGCACTCTCCGGCTTATCGGTCAGATTCTTGAACTCAAGTGAAGTCTGACCACGGGTACGGGCGGTATAGGCTTTCAGACGGCTGAAATCCATTGTGTGCGGATTAGTCCCGTCGCCCCTCAACGACGCAGCGACATTGCCGCCCTTATCGACGATTGTGATGGAAACTTTATAGCCATCTTTAGCGCATTGTTCGAGTGTGCCCTCAATAATCATTAGCGCCATTTTCATCGAAACATTTTTCTCCGCTTGTGGCGCTTGTGCACTGGCTGGCGCAATGAACGCGAGTGAAATTGTCGCAGTGACGATCGCGTTGCTCATAAATGACATATCGTCCTCCCTCAGTAGCGGCCCGCTGTCGGGCCTTTACTTAGGAATACCATAGCAATTTCCATCTTTCCGCAGCCACCCCCTACGAGACAGCACGATTGACATGTCCGCTTTACCCCCAAAAGCGGACTTAGGCGCGGACATTTAGAATGTCGGCTAAGGGCGATGCGAAGCTAATTTATTCCCCTCCGCCGCAATTAAGTCTGGATCCCTTCAGATCTCATTCACGGGGAACCTGCTCAACTTGCTTCGTGTTGCCATGTCAGATCTCCGGAACGCCCATGCGCATAATTTACATTTTGTTTCTGTCCGCGGCCGCAGTGTTTTTCGCGTGCGCAGCAACAGCGCAACAGACTGAAAAACGCATCGCCCTTGTCGTCGGCAATGCGGCCTATCAAGCAGAAACACTCCCGACCGCTGCTAACGATGCAGGCCTCATTGCACAGACGCTACAAGCCGCGGGTTTCGATGTGGTGGGTGCTCGTGACCTCGATCAGGATGCTTTGCGACGCAGTTTTCGCGATTTTCTCGACAAAGCCACTGGCTCGGGGCCAGATACAATTGCATTCATTTATTTTGCGGGATACGGGCTGCAGCTTGAAGGCGAGAATTACCTTGTCCCGATCGATGCGCGAATTGCCCGAGACACCGATGTCGCGGCCAGCGCCGTGCGCGCATCTGACTATTTGCGACCCCTGGCGGCACTAAAGCTGAAAGCAAGTATCGTCGTTTTCGATGCAGCGCGTCCAAGCCCGTTTGCGCGCTCTGGTCCGCCGCTTGCCGGCGGTCTGGCACTGGTCGAGCCAGAGCCTGGTTTGCTGCTCGCTTACAATGCCGCACCCGGGACCGTAGCCCCTGAAGGGCCGGGCCCTTATGGGGCGTATGCTCAGGCGCTGGCGGAATTGATGCGCGATGGAGGGCTGCCGCTAACCGAGGTGTTCGACCGCGTTCGTCTGCACGTTAACGACGTGACAAAGGGCACGGAAGTTCCCTGGCACGCGTCGAGGGTTCAAGCACCGTTCGTGTTTTTCGAGCGAGCGCCCGATGCTCCACCACCCGCAGTATCAGCCGAGCAGATGCAGACGATGCGTTCGCGACCAATTCGCGAGCTCGGTCCACAAGACGCCTATGCCGCGGCCTTAGAGCGCGACACCCTGCAAGGTTATAACGACTTCCTCGCTGCTTATCCCGATGATCCGATGGCCAAACGTGTAAGAGCCATCACCGCCGCGCGACGAGAGGCGATAATCTGGCGCCGCACCCGATCTATCGATGCGCCAAACGCCTATTGGTCTTACCTGCGGCGCTACCCGCGTGGGCCACACGCGGCCGATGCGCGTCGCCGCCTTGCTTTTCTCTCCGCCGCCTTCGAGCCGCCACCCTCGTTCGCCGAGGTAACCTACGACGTGCCACCGCCGCCGCCTGAGGAGATCGTCTATGTTGAGCGGCCGGTTCTGGTTTTCGACGATCCAATCTATGCATTTGAGCCGCCGCCTCCACCGCCAGTCTTTTTTCTCCCACCACCGCCAGTCTTTTTTCTCCCACCACCGCCGCCGCCGCTCGGCATCTTCCTGCTGCCGATCCCGGTGTACACCCCAGTGCCGGTATGGGTACGCCCGCCCGTCTACGTTGCGCCGCCACCTCCGAACAACGTTATTTTCCAGAACGTCCACAACACAGTCGTCGTTAACAACATCAATACGGTCACGATCACCGAGCCAAGCGGTCGGACGAGAACCGTGACTCCTGCGACGTCACCACCGTCCGCGCAGCCCGCGCTCGGCGGCAGACCAACAGTTCCGGCCGCTGCGATTGGGCCAGCTCTGCCGCCATCTGTCGCGGAAAAGGCCAGCGCTATTCCAACGACGCCTCAGCAGGGGTCAGCTGCGCCGGCCACTGGCACTCAGCCTAATCAGCCGCCGATTGGACAACCGTTGCCTGGAACTAAAGGCAAATCTTTGCCGACGCCTGGCGCACCGGGCGCCGGTCCTCAGATTGGCCAACCGGAGCCCCGCCAGCCTGCAACAGGACAGCCGCTGCCGGGCACCAGGGGCAAACCTTCGCCGACGCCTTCCGCGCCGGTGGTCGGTGCTCAACCCGGCCAAGCGCAACCAAGTCAAAGCCAGGTCGACCAGCAGCGTCAGCAGCAACAACGCCAGCAGCAGGTCGAGCAGCAGCGTCAGCTGCAGCAACAACGCCAGCAGCAGGTCGAGCAGCAGCGCCAGCAGCAGCAACAACGCCAGCAGCAGGTCGAGCAGCAGCGCCAGCAGCAGCAACAACGCCAGCAGCAGAGCGAGCAGCAGCGCCAGCAGCAACAGCAACAACGCCAGCAGCAGGTCGAGCAACAGCGCCAGCAGCAACAACGCCAGCAGCAGGCCGAGCAGCAGCGTCAGCTGCAACAACGCCAGCAGCAGGTCGAGCAGCAGCGCCAGCAGCAGATCCAACAGCAGCGTCAGGCTTCACCGCAGGGGCCCGCAAAAAAACCGCCTTGCGGCGGTCAAGGACAACCCCCCTGCCCGAGATGACTTGCTTTCGCGATTTCTGGAAGATGTCCGCTTTACCCCCGAAAGCGGACATGTGCGGTGCACTAGGCCACGTCCGCTTTACCCCCCGAGAGCGGACACGGAGCGGTGCACAAGCGGATGTCGGCTTTGGGCCAAAAGCGGACTCGTGCAGCGCAGCAAAAACGAACGTTATTCGCTCACCTCGCCCGGCACCCGTTGGCGGCCCACAGGTTGATTACCTTGGGGCGGATTAAAGCCGCTGGTTCCTCCTCTGGCACAACGTATATCCATTGCGGGCCTTTTGTTACGCTCGAGGTGACAGGTTCGCTCCAGCTTCGCGAGCACTTAGGATGTGGTCCCGCAAAACATGCTGACGCACTTGAGAAGTCACGGCATCACGCTCACGATCAGTTCTTTAGCGCTGTGTTTCACGATCGCGGCCGCGGCGCAGGGAAGCTTGGAGCAGGGAAAGACTGCCGCACAACTTTACGCGGCCAACTGCGCGAGCTGTCATAAATCTCCACAAAGCGTGGCCAAGGCCGCAGGGATTTCCGAGAGCTTCCTTCGGGAGCACTACTCGCCCAGCGCTCAATCGGCGGCCACCCTTGCCGCCTATTTAAACGGGCTAGAAAGGCAGTCTTCCGGATCTGTGCGTCCCCCGGGCGACGCCCAAGGCCAGCCGCCGACACCTCCTGCGCCGCCGCCTCAACGCAGCGATACCTTTACGCCCGACGAGGTGATGCGCGCGGGGCATAACTTCTTCGGCACGGTATCTAGCGGACTGGCGAAAGTCGTTGAAGAAGCCTTCAGCCGGTGGGGCCAACCCAATGGCTATGTGCTTGGACAGCAACTCAGTGGCGCTTTCGTAGTTGGTGTGCGCTACGGCGAGGGCAGTCTTTACACGAGGAACGCCGGCGACCGCCGCGTGTTTTGGCAAGGCCCCTCGATCGGTTACGACGCCGGTGGCGAAGGCTCCCGAACGATGATGCTAGTCTACAATCTCCCGGCGACAGACGCGATCTATCAGCGCTTCGTCGGCATCGACGGCTCAGCTTATGTGATCGGCGGCTTTGGCATGACCGCGCTCGGCTTCGGCGATATTATTGTCGTGCCGATCCGTTCAGGTGTTGGATTGCGGCTCGGCGCCAACATCGGCTACCTCAAATTCACACCGCAGGCGACCTGGAATCCGTTCTGATCGGCAGCACAAGCATACGATGCGAAGAGAAAGACCGCCTCGCGGCGTCTCTCTCCGAATTGGGAAATCACGTATTGGTTGGCTTTTTGGTTTTGGTTTTCTTTTTGGGAACACCGAGCGCACCCTTCACGCCGCCCGTAACGCCGCCGACTGTGCCACCAACGACACCGCCGACAGCACCCCCGACTGGTCCCGCCGCCTTGCTGCCTTCTCGTGCTCCTTGGCTTGCTCCTTGTTGAGCGCCACCAATGATGCCCTGCCCATTCGCCACGACCGGCACTGCCAAAACGGCGAGAACGCCAGCAACAATCCATCCCGCTTTCATGTGCTTTCTCCACGAATAATCAGCAGCTAACCTCTAGACACGCGGACTTTCTAATAGCCAGCCGCGGACAGCACCGGGCCGGACGCGCTACCAGTGCGCGCGGCTGCGCCTATATCGCGCGGTTTCATTTGGCGCACAATGTAAATGGGGGAATCGCCACAAGCAGGGGCGGTGACGTCGATTTGGGCGTGGCCATAATCCGAATGACACCAGCGCCCGCCTTCAAAGAGACCGTGCGCGGCGGCGATCTGACCCAGGACAACACGGCCAGGCAAATTGCAGCGCGGATCAACCACGCCGCGCCGCATTTGGCACACGTCTAGCGCTTTTCCGCACGGATGTTCGCTTTCAGGCGCACATCTCCCCGGCCGAATGCCGCCCATGAACAACACACGCGCACCATAGTTCTTTTCCAGGTCATCGATATACGCTTGGAAACGTGCGGCATAAGCGACGCCAACCCGAGCACGCGCACCTGTTTTTGCGGACATGACGATACCGTCGAGTTTGTTGCCGCCGGCACCGAGCGGGCGCGCAACAGGCGTCGGCGTGGCCGCGAAAGTCGTCGTCTTCATGACCTCTATTGTCGCTTCCGTGAAGCCCGCTCCGGTAGCCGCCATAGTCGTCGTGATCGTTTCTGCGGTTAATGTTCCAAGACCGAGCGGCACTACCAAAGTCTCAGAATACAAAACTGCAGCATCGAAATCGAACCGACGCACCGATTGCAAGGTCACTTCCGAAGCCAACTCCGAATCCGCAGTGCTAACTACAGGAGCCGTAGTCGCTACTTCCTTAGTGCTGGCTGTAGGAGTTTCTGTTACCGAGCCCGCGGTCGGACTAGCCGTGGCCACCGCGGTTGCGGTGTAAATTTTTCTTCGAGTCGTTTGATTGCTTACAACTGACGCGGAGGCCGCATTATGAGTTGTGCAACGGCCATCGTTGTCGCAGATAACTGGTGGTGAAGTCCTTTGGTCTCGACGCTGACCCGCCCCTGCAGGTAACACGACAAGCAGCATGAAGGCGACAATTGTCACTACCTTCATGCTGTCCCCCTCGCCCCCATCACAATCGACGGCTCCTCAGCAGACCATTCTATGCTGAGCCAAGCTTTCATCCGCGGTAATCAGATGCGCCGATGCTCCATAATCTTCGTAAATTTTGCATGCGGCGGTCCTCAAAGAGGGCCTATCTTTGTCGTCTAGTATGACGATCTTCCAGACGCCGGTTATTTTGGCGTCTAGGTAGATGAAAAATAGAAAAAATAGATGAGACATAGATGAGACATAGTCAGGGTCATGTCCGCTTTATCCCCAAAAGCGGACATGTGCGCTGCAACTAAGAATGTCCGCTAAGGGCCACAAGCGGACATCGTGAAACGAAGAAAGCCGGGTAGGTTTATTCTGGATGATCGGGACGTTTAGCCATAATATCTAAAGCTTGAAGAAATATCCCCATTAAGCCACGACGCCTAGGCGCTCGGTATCGGCAGAACCGGCATGATCTCCACGGAATCTCCAGGAAAGATCGTAAAGTGCGGATGCTTCTCGAACAGCTTGGCGGCAGCGTCATGCGATTCCGCGCGAACGACCGTGTAGGCACTCATCGGGTTGCTTACGTCTTCGATGCCACGCTCGCTCACCTTTTTCGTTTTGCCGAGAGGCCCGCCCATACCGACGATTGCTGCGTGATGCTTTTCGACCCACGCTTTCCAGGCCGCGATCCCCTCTTGCATCTTTGTGTGTCGCGCCTCCTCGGAAAGGGCGTTCCAGGCTGTTATACGCGCGCTGGTTTTGCTCCCGAGGAAGATGGCGAGAAACGTATCGTTCGTGCTCATAACGTCTCCATTTGTTTAACTGTCATTCTGTGAAGCCTCATGAACTCGCACCGCCCCATCCGATCATGGCATCGCGGCCTAGCGATTAATTTGTCGTTCACGAACTGTAAATTTGTGCTCACGCGGTTCGCAAAAAAGGGCGCGGAGTGAGCCTCTTCGCTCAACTCCACGCTCCTATTGCACATAAATACTACGGCTGGCTCTTCAACCAATCGTCGACATCCTTGCGCACCATATCCTTAGCCAGGCCATAGCGCTTCTGGATGATGCCTTCGAGCTGCTCGCGCTGTCCGTTGACCAAAGTCAGATCGTCATCGGTGAGTTTACCCCATTTCTCTTTGATCCTGCCTTGAGCTTGTTTCCAATTTCCTTCGATGCGGTTCCAGTCCATAGTCGTGACCTCCGAAAAATCCGGGTGCCCCCTCGCGAGGGGAAACGTCGCGACTTGCCGGACAGTTCCGATTTAAAGTCGTTCGGTTCAATGGATCAGCCAAAAACGTGGGGGGCCACTCAGATTGCCCCTGGCCTCATCGCAGCCCTTCTTTCGCCCCTTTAAGGCGTCTGTCTGTGGCCTCGTGGAAAGACCAAAGCAACTGAGACAGCACGAACACGCAATCAGGTGGCTCTAGGTCATCAAACTCCGCCCTTAGCACTTCTTGGATGCGCTCTAACGCTTGAACGCACCGCCCTGGATGTGATCGCATAGTCAGGTCCCCCGGACTCATTCTACCACTCACTGACCACCTTGCTTCGCGCACCGGGCATTTTGTCGTGGATAACGCGCCACGCTAGTGCTTCGCCAAGACTTGGCACGATTGGGGTCATTAGCGGATATTTGGCAAAGCGCGGCTGACATCCGCTTTATTCCCGAAAGCAGACATCAGTTGAGCGCTCTGCGATGTCCACTTTGGGTCAAAAACAGACATTGGGGTGATCTTTCAATAATTGGCACCGTTGAAAGATCAACCCTTGACGGCGCCCTGGGTCAATCCTGACACCATATATCGCCTGAACACGTAATAGATTGCTGCCGGCGGCAGGGCGTAGATTAGGCCGGTCGTCATCAATAGTTCCCACGGTGAATCGTCGGCTGCCAGAAAATTGCCGAGGCCGACCGGGAGCGTCACGGTAGTGTCTTTCGATAGCAGCAGGAAGGCGTAGAGATATTCATTCCATGCCAACAGCAGCGCGTAGGTTCCAATCGCAACGAGTGCCGGCGCCATCAACGGAACATAGACGAACCACAACAACTGCATTGGTGAGGCGCCGTCCATAATCGCGGCCTCGTCCAATTCAACCGGCAACTGGTCGGACGACTGCTTCAAGACCCAGATCGCATACGGTGCGGCGATGGTCACCATTGCCAAAATCAGCGCCCATTGGTTGTTGAGTAGGCCGTACAATCCCATCGTGCGATACATTGGAACTGCGAGGAACGCTGCTGGAATGAAGTAGGTGAGCAGCGCGAGGTTCATCACGACGCGTCCGCCTCTCACCTTCAGGCGGCTTATCGCAAACGCTGCGCCGGTCGCGATCAGCAATGTAAGCGCTCCGGTTACTACTGCGATCAGCAACGAATTCCAAAGCTGCAACCAGAAATGGTGGAGGTAGTAGTGCTCTTGTTTGAACACCACCACGAAGTTATGCAGCGTCGGGTGGTCAGGCCACAATTTCCCGGAGAACGCCGATTCCTTGGGCGAGATTGCAAACAAGAACAGATGATAGATCGGCAGCAGCGTCCAAATTGCCAGCGGAATGCCAATCAGCAGCAGTTTTGCTTCGGTTGTGATCGCGCCGAGGCTTGGTCGTTTCATTTCGACAACCGCTTCATCAAGAAGAATACCAGCGGAAGCACAAAAGGCAGCGCGACCACGATCGCCGCCATCGACATGTCAACTTGGTCGAGCCGCAGGTAGCGGATGCCGAGTGTCGCGAGAACATGAGTGAGGTCGGCTGGGCCACCGCCGGTCAAAAGGTATACGCTGTTGAAGTCACCCAGCGTCCAGATCATCGACAGGATTGTCGAGGTCAGATAGAGCGTGCGCAGTGACGGCCATGTCACGTACTTGAATTTTTGAAATTTGGTCGCGCCGTCGACGGAAGCCGACTCGTAGAGATCGTGCGGTATTGCTAGCCGACCGGCAATCAGAATCAGCGTCCAGAACGGCAGCGATTTCCAGATATGCACGGCGATTGCCATCGATAGCGCGATGGTGGGATTGTTCAGCCAGTTCGGGCCGTCCTCGCCCGTAATGCGGAAAATCAAAGTATTGATCACGCCCCATTCCGGATTGAGCATGAAGCGCAGAGACAAGATGGTCGGAATCGAAGGAACTGCCCAGGGCAGGATGAAAAGGACCGACAGCCATTTGATCCAGGTGCGCGCCTGGATGAAGAAGCCCGACAACAGCAGAGCCATCACCATCTTGATATTGATGCCGATAACCAGGAACACCAGTGTGTTCACCGCCGATCGCGCAAAGATCGGATCATCAAATAATTCGACGTAACTGTGCGGATGGCGCGCGATCCAGAATCCGTAAGCGACCGGATAGACCACGAACAGAATCAATATGATAATGTACGGGACGATCAGAATTGAGCCCCAGGTCTGCCATGGCGTCAGCCAACGCCTGGCAGGAACCGCCCGTACGGCGCCCGATTCCGGAAGCGTGAGCGTCGACACCATCGATGGACCGGAAAGTTTGAAGCCGGCCGCGTGAGGGCGGCCGGCTTAGGTACCAAATCAGCCTGCGACCTGCTTGATGCGCGCGATCATTTCGTCCACGGCTTTGTCGACCGGGATCTTGTCGTTGAGGACACGGTTCGCCCCTTTAGCCCACACATTCTCGTTGTTGAGAATTGTGAACTTGTAGTTCTTTGTGAACTCGAACGATGTCGTGCCGGCCTTGAACTGGTTATAGACCGCTTTGCGATGATGGTCCGCCTGCCAAAATGGCGACTCCTGGCCCTTCTTCGTCACCGGAAACCAGCGTCCGAGCGACCCTTCGACATAAGGCGTCAGATTTTCTTCCTGCAACATGAATCTCAGGAAGTCCTTAGCCTTCGTCTTTTGCTTGGCATCCACAAAGACCACGCCGACCTTAACGGCAGCGCGATAGATCATCGGCTGGCCGCTTGGCTTCTTGGGAAATCCCGAGGTTGCGATTTGCTCCTCGTAAGCTTTCTTGCCCGCGGCGCGGACTTCCGGCGTTGCTTTTTCGTTATTCGCGTCGTCGAGCCACTTCGCGGCGATCGAAATTGTCGCATTGTGAGTCATCACCGTCGTCTTATTGTGGAAGGCGACGTTGTTGTCCGGGTCCTTCCAGCTCGTTGAAGACGGCGGCGAGCACCCCTTAGCGTAGACCTCGGTGTAATCCGTCAGCGCGCCGATCAGACCCTCCTTCACTTTTGGATCGTCGACCAAAAGCTTCCCACTGTCGTCAACAAGCTTGACGTCATAGGCATCCATGAATGTCAGGAATGAGTAGAAGGAGTCGCTGGAGTCGACACCGAGCGGTTGTCCGATGCCAAAGACGCGCTGGCCGGTGGCCTTGCGGCTAGCGGGTTGCACCTTGTCGCACCAGAACGACCAATATTCCTTCCAAGTGGTCGGGATATCGGATTCCTTGAAACCCGCCTGGGTCAGCATGTCGATCCAATACTGGACATGCATAGTCTGCTGCTTGAGTGGAAATGCGTAATAAGCTTTCTTCTTTGTCTTATCGTTGTAGAGGAACGTCGTCTCGGCGGTGTTCGGCGCGAAGGCGGCCTTCATCGGGCTGATGACGTCGGAAATATCCTCAAGCCGTCCTTCGAACGCCCACTTGCCGGCAACCTGGAAATCATAGACGTCAGCATAAGCGACGTCGGGGGGCGTGCCAGCGTCTAGCGCCGAGACCGTCTTCGGGATCATGTCCTGCACGGCATATTGCGACAGATCGACTTTAACGCCAGTCTTGTCCTCGTATTTTTTGATAGCCGCAAACAGCGCGTCGTCCTCGGACTTGTAGAATCCCTTCACCCACCAGACGGTGAGTTTTTCCTGCGCGCTGGCAACGCCTGAGAACATCAAACCGAAGGTGGCCGCCGTCGCAAGAACGATCCTAAATTTTTTCATGTCGTTTTCCTCTATCGTATTGTTTAGTGCGATCACTACGAAGCGACTATCCTGCGCCGTAGCTCCATTTATCCGAAAAGCGTGTTCCAGACGCTTTGCTCTGGCTCGTTAGTATTCGTTTCCCATTTCAATTTCCTCGACCGTGGCATAATCGTTTAGCCGGACACCATCGCCTAGCCGCCGACAAGTAGGATTGAACTGGGCGCCTTCTCATTACCTGTCCGCAGGCTAACGATAGCATCATACCAATTCATACAGCGGTCGGCCAATGTCCGCTTTGCACCGGAAAGCGGACATTGGCTCGCGCGAGTGGTATGTCCGCTCAGGAGACAACGGCAACAAGCTCATCATCGCTTTGACGGTCGTCGAGCAGGTGTGAGCGCGTACAGAGCGCGCAACTGTGCTACGCTCCTCGACATGTTGAAACGCGAGACCTTCCCGGTCGCCGATATCTACGTGCCGACAGCGCGGCGCAAAACGCTCGACTTGAAGCGCGTCGATGCGATCGCTCATAGCATGCTCATTGTTGGCCAGCAGACGCCGATCCTCGTGCGCGAGGATGGCGCGCGCTTCGTACTGGTCGAGGGCCTGCACCGGCTTGAAGCCGCTAAGGCGCTGGGCGAGGCCACCATCGTCGGTTATCGCGTCGACGCCCGGAAGCATTAGGCGACGATCGTCTAGAACCACTGCCGCTCGAAATGCCGATTGTAAAAAAATGACAGTCGTTGACTATAAGGGATATCGGATTGAGGTCTGCCCTATAGGAAAGGGCTGGAGAGCATCTATCTTTTCGCCAGGCTCGATGTCGCCATGGCGAAATAGTCCGGTCAATCTTGAAAAAAGTAGCACGGAGGAGATTGTTGCCGAGGCTAAGCGCATTATCGATGTGCGCCTCGGTCCGCGGCTCTTATAAAATCTTTCTGGACTAGAATCCAATCCCGCTACACTGGGATGCTTGGACGACCGACATTAACAAAGCGACCAGATCGGGACGACGACCCAAAGCCAGTGGGTCAGGCCCGGCCAACTGAGGAGCGGTTCCTGCTACGAGTGGACGGACAAACTAAGCGTTCGTTCGGCAGCAAGGAAGCGGCAGCAACTGCCGGCGCTGCAGTCAAGAAGGCTTATCCCTAGTCATGGTCACGATTGTAGATACCGAAGACGGGACGAGTGATGACATCAAGCCATAGCAATTGCCGACCTATGACCTACGGCCTTATGCCTAAAAAGATTGCACTCTCCCACGCACTGTTCGCTGTCACCTTGTCACCCTGACCCACCCGCAATGTCCGGTTTGGGTCAAAAAGCAGACATCTGCACTGCACAAAGTCATGTCCGCTTTACCCCCGAAAGCGGACATGTGCAGTGCACTCGCCCATGTCTGCTTTGGGCCAAAAGCAGACATCACACCCTACGGACATCGCGCCGCCTCATTCGATCATCTCGTCGGCGCCGCCACGCTTGAGCCGAAGGTCGTTCACGCGTGTTCGTGACCAACCTTATTTTACCGGGGAACGCTTTGTCCGGAGGCGTGTTGGCTTGCAGCTGTTGGCCCGCACGGCCGACAGCGATGAGTCCCCAAGGGCCGCTGGAGTCCCCCTGGCGGCCCTTTTTCTTTCAAATCCGGAACCGCTTCCTCTTCATTTGCAATCCTCGCTATGACCGCCTTTGGGCGCGTGAAGGTAACCAAATCAGCAATGACGGTTCGCGTTGCACCAGAAATATTTTTTGAACGGCCTGCTTTGGAACAACCCTGTCCTTAGGGAACGTTGAATACGCGGCGCGCGTTTATCGCAAGTCATCTCCTGCCAAGAGGAGATTCTAAAGTGACCAGACACGACCAGGAACTTTTGGACAAGCAACTGTGGGCAGTTAGTCCCCATCCCCCGCAGAACGGCGTAATCGCCCTGACGATCATTGCGGTGTTTTTAGTCGGCATAGGCATCGGCGATACTCTGCCTAAATCGAAGCAAGCCAATACAAATTATGCCGCTGTGTTTTCCAGATTAGCGGAAGCACCGCCATGATCCGTACCGCCATCGTCTCCGTTACGGCGTCTTTCGTTCTGTTTGGCGCATGGGCGGTCAATCTGGTCAGTCACCACCCGGCGCCTGATCTGAATCCGCTGGCCCCGCTCAACGCTCCTGTTGATTGGAAGTAGACGCGCAAGAATCAGTGCTTGCGGCCCATTGCAAAGCCGCAAAACTAGTGTGGAGACACGGATGTGCCCGTTGATCTGAAAACCAATGAATGGACTTTACTGAGAGATCAGTTTCGTGCGCTGGCGCGTAACGAAGGCGGGCGCGAGGACAGTTTAGAACAGTTTGTTGATGATGGAACTTGTCGCCGTTTTGGCGAGTCGATAAGCGATGCTTGCCTAGGACGCCGAAAACAGACATTCCCGCGAGCCTCGGAGAATTACTACGTTGAGCTAGCCCAAGCGCAGTTCTTGGTACGTCGAGTTGATTAATTGGTGATGGCGGGGGATCGCCAGCCCCCGCATTGTGCTTCCCAGTCATGACGCATCCGTGTGACGTTTGTCACGAATTTCATCGTTGCGTGCGTTGTAGCCCATCTCCCTGAAGCCCGTTGGGCTGGGCCGACAATAGGTCAACCAGTATCACGATCAATCGATGTCCGCTTTACACTCGAAAGCGGACATGTGCGGTGCAATGGTCAATGTCCGCTATGGGCCAAAAGCAGACACCAGCTTGAGCTATTCGATCCCCGAAACCCGGCGGGGTTCACGAGTTGCCGGTCAAACATCGTGGACAGGCAGAATGACTTCATGAGACCCGCAAAATGCTGGGGACGCAGGAGCAATAGACCCCCATCGAGTTGTCCGTCTCGCTAATGTGAACGCGCAACCGCGGAAGGGGAACGCTGAGTTATCTGTATGATGAGATTTGGGGGGACGATATTTCAATGAGTCTTCGTCGTCGGCTATCTGCGCTTGTCGCGATCGCCTTGGTGCCATCGTTACTGCTCTCAGCATACAGTGCTGCACGTTGGAAAATATTTCTTGAAGACGAAGCAAACACTGCCGCACTTTCGATGGCACGGTTTATATCTGCCGATTTCGGGCTGGTAATTGACAATAGCCGCCAACTAATGACGGCAATGGCCAAATATCCAAATATCCCCGGTCACGAAGAGGAATGCACCTCCTATTTCAAATCGGTAATTGCAGATATTCCGATTTATCGCGAAGCTGCGATCATCGATACCGACGGTAAGTTTCACTGTTCGACCATTCCGATTCCGCCGACACTCGACGTTAGAGATCGCATTTATTTTTATGAGCCGCTGAAAACCGGCAAGCTCACCGTTGGAACAATCACTCAAGGTCGCGTAACGCGATCCAGGTCAATTCATTTATCCATGCCTTATAAAGATGCTAACGGTTCGATAAGGGGAGTAATCGTCCTCACATTGAACCCGGAAAAATTGGCCGAAATTCTCGCAGCGTATCCATGGCGATCGGAGCATCGGCTCATCGTTCTGGATCGCGAGGGATCGTTGGTACTTACGATTCCACCGAGTGACTTTGAGAATGTTGAAGCAATTTCCAAATTGATCTTTCCTAAAATTGAGCACGCACCCGCCGGGACGATGGATATCAAGGGTCCAAATGGTCGTTCAGGGATAATCGGGTTTGCTCCCCTACATGACGCGTCGGAAGGTCTATTTACGGCAGTTGCCATTGATCGCGATTCAGCCCTGACGGGGGCCTCTATCATCAATGTACAGGGCATTGCCTTTAATTTGATCGCTCTAATACTTGCTGTGATTGGCGTCTGGTTGGCTGCTTACCTTATGATCGATCGCCCGATCCGGGCGCTTATCAAGAGTGCGGGCAAACGGCAGGCAGGCGATATAGCGACGCCGTTTCCTAAAATAAGATTATCGGCCGAATTCAGGCAGCTAAGTGCGGCCTTGTCCCGAATGTCAAATAGGATCAATGAGCTTCTTAAGCAAAAAGACCTTCTTTTACGTGAGCTTCAACATCGTGTGATGAACAGCCTTAATATTCTTTCGAGTCTCTTGGACGTACAAAGGCGGTATGTCGTAGATCCCGCGGCGAAAGAACATCTTGCAAATGCACGCGACCGCATCATCGCGATGGGAACTGTTTATCGCCATCTTTACCAGGCCCATACATTGGAGTACGTCGAATTCAGCGAATTCTTAAACACAATTTGTAATACAAGTGAAACTGCATACGTCGGAGGTAGCAGACTCTCCATTGAGGTCGAGGCCGAGCCAGTTCAGCTTTCAGGTGCGCACGCAATTGCTCTTGGCATGTTGACACATGAACTTATAACAAACGCGCTTAAACATGCTTATTCGGATGGCGTACGGGGACACATAAAGGTCATTTTGAAACATGCGGACGACGATAGTATCGAACTACGATTCTCTGATAATGGACGAGGACTTCCGGATAATTTTCAGATAGAGACAACTTCGTCACTGGGGATGAAGATCATCGCCTCAACTGTCGGTCAGCTTGGCGGCACCCTCGAAATCAACCGACTCGAGCCGGGAACTGAGTTTGTGATCCGTCTGCCCTCCAGTATCGAGCACAACAGCCGAAGCTAAACGCATTTTCCAATTTTCCTTCATCATGTCATCTCGAATTTCTTTCAGTGCAGCTTGTCGTCTAGATTTGGCCTCGGCTACTCCGGGCACGCGAAGGTGGGCTTGAGCGCTCGTGACTAGACAACTACAGTCCGGGTCGAGCGATGCAACACTCAGGAGAACTGGTCATGCAACGGCGGACCTCGACGTTGTGCTGGTTGATAGTCTCGACCGGGCTTGTTCTGGCCTGCGCGCTGCCGGCTGCGGCAGCCGAGACGACGTTGCAAGGAACTTGGATCGCGACAAAGGCGGAACAGGACGGCAACACCGCCGATGACCTTGTCGGGCATCGACTCTCTTTTAAGGGCAATCGCTTCGATATCCGGTCGAAGGATGACAAGCCTCTCTACGCAGGAACCGTCCAAATAAACCCGAGCACGAAACCGGCGACCATTGATTTCCAGCAAACGAAAGGAGCTCTGAAGGGAAAGGTGTGGAAAGGAATCTATGCTGTAGACGGCGACACGCTGACAACCTGCGACAACGCGCCGAACCCGAAGAAGGGCCGGCCCGCCGCGTTCGAGGCGAAAAGCGGGTCCGGGTATGTCCTCATTAAGTTCAAGCGCGCAAAGCATCGAGACGCTTGATGTCCGCTTTACCCCCGAAAGCGGACATGTGCAGCGCACTAACGCATGTCCGCTTTGGGCCAATAGCGGACATTGCCAAACTTATTCGATAACCTCGTCGGCACGATTTTGTAATGATTGCGGCACGCAAATTCCGAGTGCTTTGGCGGTCTTGAGGTTGATATACAGCTCGACTTTCGTGCCCAGCTGAACCGGCAATTCGCCAGGCTTTTCGCCTTCTCGCCGGCACACGGCAACGGCGGCCCCGTTCGCGTCGTTAAGATGCGAACGTACAGCGGCACTCGTGATGCGCACAATCAGACGGTAGGTCGACGTTCGGGATCGGCGCGTTGCCCTTCTTCAACTTCGGCAAGGTAAGTGTAGGTGCGCTGCAACTGTTCGCACCTCTGCCGGCTGTCCTCATCGTGGGTGCGCTTTGCCAACCCGGCACACTTTTCGGCCTGTCGTCGCAAGAATTTCACAGAAGCCATGGTTCGGACTCTTCGAATTCCCGGCTTTTGCATTGCACCATTTCTTATTTTGCGATGCAACAAAAATTACATTGCCTGTCAACAGGATTCGATCGGCAGGGCGGGGACTTGGCGGGGACTGCCAGCGGCTTGGTAGTGGCTCGGTAGTAGCGCGCGCGACCGGGCGCTGGGGCGGCGAAAGAGGCAAGTTGCCCAAAGTCTGATGTGCGACCGCCCAATTAATATGCAGCGCGCGACGCGACGCCCTGCTTCAAGCGCAGATAACCCTAGAAGCCATGCCGGATTCAGCAGATTACGCCGGTGCCTGTTTGGCACGCACCTTGCGACTTGAGCCTTGCGAAGCGGGAACGGGCCCGACTTTGCGAACGTCAAACAGGGGAAAAACGATGCTCAACATGAATAGGGCGGTTTTTGCGAAACCGCATGCCCAACGCTGGTTGTCCGCCGCGGCGGGCCTGGCATTCGGTTTCGCTGCCACCTACCCCGCAGCCGCTGAAGATACGATCAAGATCGGCATTCTTCACTCGTTGTCGGGAACGATGGCCATCAGCGAAACGACGTTGAAAGATACGATGCTGTTTCTGATTGATGAACAGAACAAGAAAGGCGGCGTGCTCGGCAAAAAACTCGAAGCCGTCGTCGTCGACCCGGCCTCGAACTGGCCGCTGTTCGCCGAGAAAGCACGCGAACTGATCTCGAAAAACAAAGTCGCGGTCGTGTTCGGTTGCTGGACTTCGGTATCACGCAAGTCGGTGCTGCCGGTGTTCAAGGAACTCGACTCAATCCTGTTTTACCCCGTGCAATACGAGGGTGAAGAATCGGAACGAAACGTCTTCTACACCGGCGCCGCGCCGAACCAGCAGGCCATCCCGGCCGTCGACTACCTCATGAGCAAGGATGGCGGATCGGTGAAACGATGGGTGCTGGCCGGCACCGACTACGTCTATCCGCGCACGACCAACAAAATCCTTGAGGCCTACCTGAAGGCGAAAGGCGTCAAGGACGAAGACATCATGATCAACTACACCCCGTTCGGTCATTCCGACTGGCAAACCATTGTCGCCGACATCAAGAAATTCGGATCGGCCGGCAAGAAAACGGCGGTCGTGTCGACGATCAACGGTGACGCCAACGTTCCCTTCTACAAGGAGCTCGGCAACCAGGGCGTCAAGGCGACCGACATTCCGGTGGTCGCGTTCTCGGTCGGCGAAGAAGAACTGGCGGGCCTCGACACAAAGCCATTGGTCGGACACCTTGCGGCGTGGAATTACTTCGAGTCGATCAAGAATCCAGCCAACGCCGAGTTCATCAAGAAGTGGCAGGAGTTCACCAAAAATCCGAAGCGCGTCACCAACGATCCGATGGAAGCCCACGTGATCGGCTTCAACATGTGGGTCAAGGCTGTCGAGAAAGCGAAGTCGACCGAGGCGGACAAGGTGATCGACGCACTGCCCGGCATCGAGGCGGCAAATCTCACCGGCGGCGTTTCCAAGATGCTGCCGAACCATCACATCACCAAGCCAGTGTTCATCGGTGAAGTCCGTGGCGACGGCCAGTTCGACGTCGTGTGGAAGACCAAAGGACTTGTGCCGGGCGATGCGTGGTCTGACTTCCTGCCCGGCTCGAAGGATCTGGAAGCCGATTGGGTGACTCTGAAATGCGGCAACTACAACAAGGTCACCAAGAAATGCGGCAGCAACCCGTCGTGAGTTGCGGTTGACGAAACCGGAGACGGCGGATCACCGCCGTCTCCTTCCTTGACGTGCTGCCGGGGCGGAATGACATGCATCGCTTCCACGAACGCATCGTGGCGCTCGTATTTGCCGTCGGATTCCTGTTCGCTGCGGCAACCGTCGCTAATGCCGGGGCCTATGAGGACGCGCTCGCCGGCTTCACCACCGACTCGTTCGGCGACACCGCCGACGCAATCGACGCCCTCGCCTCGACTGGCGATTCCCGTACAGGCCCACTACTGGAGGCGCTCAAGGATCAGCGCCTTCTCTATTCGGCCGAAGCCAAAAAAGTTTTCATTAAGGATCAGTCGGACAACCTGATCGACGCCGCAACAGGGGAAGCGGTTGCGACGCCTCCTTCCGATATCGACAACGTCCGGCTGAACAACCGCGTGCGCGGCCTGCTTGATGCCGCGCTCGGTTCATTGACGTTGCTGGCGAAAGAACCGAACCGGCGCTTTGATGCCGCGCAGGCCGTATTCAAATCGCGAGACGCCAGCGCTTTGGCAAACATCGACAAGGCGCTGGAAAGGGAAACCGACCCGCGCGTGAAGAAGGCGCTCACCGAGGCGCGTGCCGCAATCATCCTCAGCTCCACGGATTCCAGCGAAGAAGACAAGGTTTCCGCAATCACCGTAATCCGCGACCGCGGCGACCAAGACGCGCTCGGTCTCATCGACGGGCTGCCCTCCGATCTACCCCCAGCAGTGAAGCAGGCGGCGACATCTGCCCGTGCAAAAATCCAGGGCAACCTCGCACTTTGGAATGCGCTACAGAACGCCTGGTACGGCCTTTCGCTCGGATCGGTACTGCTGTTGGCCGCAATCGGCCTTGCCATCACCTTCGGCGTGATGGGCATCATTAATATGGCGCACGGTGAAATGGTGATGCTCGGTGCCTACACGACGTTTGTCGTGCAGGAGCTTATTCGTACCTACAATCCGGCACTCTTCGACTACTCCCTCGTCATTGCCGTGCCGCTTGCCTTCGTTGTGGCGGGCGCGGTGGGTATCGCGATCGAACGCAGCATCATTCGCTTTCTTTACGGACGTCCACTCGAAACCTTGCTCGCAACCTGGGGCCTGTCGCTGATTTTGCAGCAGGCGGTACGCACCATCTTCGGGCCGACCAACAAGGAAGTCGGTAATCCCTCCTGGATGAGCGGCGCCTTCGATCTCGGCGGCATCACCATCACCTATAACCGGCTCTGGATAATCTGCTTCACGCTTGCGGTGTTCGTCGCCCTGCTCGCCATGCTGCGCCTGACGCGGCTCGGACTGGAGATGCGGGCAGTCACCCAGAATCGCGCGATGGCGGCGGCGATGGGCATCCGAACCGCGCGGATCGATGCATTGACCTTCGGTCTCGGCTCGGGGATCGCAGGAATAGCGGGCGTGGCCTTGTCGCAGATCGACAACGTCTCGCCCAACCTGGGCCAAGGCTACATCATCGACTCGTTCATGGTCGTGGTCTTCGGTGGTGTCGGCAATCTGTGGGGCACGCTCGTCGGCGCATTCACGCTTGGCATCGCCAACAAGTTCCTCGAGCCGTATGCCGGCGCCGTTCTCGGCAAGATTGCCGTTCTCGTCCTCATCATTCTTTTCATCCAGAAGCGTCCGCGGGGCATGTTCGCGCTCAAGGGCCGAGCCGTGGAGGCCTAAATGGGGCCCTTCCCGCTCACCCGCCTGCTCGACAAATCGGCGACCGTCTTTCTCGTTCTACTGGCCGCCTTCGCGATCGCAATCCCTGTTCTGAACCTGCTGATGTCGGCCGGATCGCCGTTCCATGTCTCGACCTATCTCGTTGCCTTGTTCGGCAAATACATCTGTTACGCGATGCTGGCGCTCTCGATCGATCTCATCTGGGGTTATGCCGGCATCCTCTCGCTCGGTCATGGCGCTTTCTTCGCGCTCGGCGGCTACGCGATGGGCATGTATCTCATGCGGCAGATCGGCACACGCGGCGTCTACGCCAATCCGATCCTGCCCGACTTCATGGTCTTTCTGAACTGGCAGGAATTGCCGTTCTACTGGTACGGATTCAATCACTTCGCCTACGCCGCGCTGATGATCTTCTTCGTTCCCGGCCTGCTTGCCTTCGTATTCGGCTGGTTCGCTTTCAGAAGTCGTGTCACCGGCGTCTACTTGTCGATCATCACGCAGGCCATGACCTATGCGTTGATGCTCGGCTTCTTCAGAAATAATTTTGGTTTCGGCGGCAACAACGGTCTCACCGACTTCAAGGACATTCTCGGCTTCAACGTGCAGGCCGAAGGCACGCGCAACGGCCTGCTTGTGATCTCATGCATCGCACTCGCGCTGTGCTTCTTGATCGCTCGTGCGGTCGTCACCTCAAAATTCGGCAAGGTGCTTGTGGCGATCCGCGACGCGGAGGCGCGCGTGCGGTTTCTCGGCTATCGGGTCGAAGCCTACAAGCTGTTCGTGTTTACGCTATCCGCCTGCATGGCCGGCGTTGCAGGAGCTCTTTACGTACCACAGGTCGGCATCATCAATCCAAGCGAATTCGCGCCTGGAAACTCGATCGAAGCGGTGATCTGGGTCGCCGTGGGTGGCCGCGGCACGCTCACGGGTGCGGTGCTCGGCGCCTTTGTCGTCAACTACGCAAAGACCTTCTTCACCACAGGCTTGCTCGCGCCGTATTGGCTGTTCGTGCTGGGCGGACTTTTCATCGCCGTAACGCTTCTGCTGCCGCGCGGCATCATCGGCACGGTCCAGTATTGGCATGAGCGGCGCGTCGATAAAAAAATTGTGGCGGTGCCGGAATCGGCGCCAAGCGCAGCGGAGTAGCTCGATGGAACCGAAAACGACCTCCGCCCTGCTCTATCTCGACGGCATCACGGTGTCGTTCGATGGCTTTAAGGCGCTTAATGAACTGTCATTCGTCATCGAGCCGCGTGAGATGCGCGCGATCATCGGGCCGAACGGCGCCGGCAAAACAACGATGATGGATGTGGTCACCGGCAAGACCAGGCCCGACGCGGGCGATGTCTACTTTGCGCAAGGCCGCTACGATCTGTCCAAACTCGACGAAACGGAAATCGCCGAGCTTGGTATCGGCCGCAAGTTTCAGAAGCCGACCGTCTTCGACATGCATTCGGTTGAAGACAATCTGATGCTGGCGCTGAAGAACGACCGGCGCGTGCGGGCCACGCTGATGTGGGAGAACAGCCCCGCGCAGCAAGGACGAATTGACGACATTCTCGACACGATCAGGCTCAAGAGCGTGCGATCGCGCGTGGCCGGAAGCCTGTCGCATGGCCAGAAACAGTGGCTGGAAATTGGCATGCTGCTCGCGCAGGAGCCGCAACTGCTTCTCGTCGACGAGCCCGTTGCCGGCATGACCGACGCCGAAACCTTGCAGACTGCCGAGCTGCTCAAGGAGATCAACCGAGACAGGACGGTCATCGTTGTCGAGCACGACATGGCATTTGTCCGCGAGCTCGGCGTCAAAGTCACCTGCCTGCACGAAGGCTCGGTACTCGCCGAAGGCACCATCGACCAGGTGTCGACCGACGACCGAGTCGTTGAAGTATATTTGGGGCGATGACCATGCTGGAAGTCAGCGACATCGATCTTCATTACGGGGCGGCACAGGCTCTGCGCGGAATTTCACTGAAGGCCGAGGCGGGAAAAGTCACCTGCGTGCTCGGGCGCAATGGCGTGGGCAAGACCAGCCTGCTGCGCGCGATTGTCGGCCAGCATCCGGTGAGCAAGGGCAGCATCCTGCTCGACGGGACCGACATCACCGGACTTTCGACCGTGTCACGCGCACGCAGCGGCATCGGCTTCGTGCCGCAAGGCCGCGAGATTTTCCCCCTGCTTACCGTGGAAGAAAACCTCGAGACCGGTTTTGCGCCGCTACCGCGCGAGGAAAGAAGTGTCCCGAACGATGTATTCTCGCTGTTCCCCGTGCTGAGCAGCATGCTCCGGCGCCGCGGCGGCGATCTTTCCGGCGGGCAACAACAGCAGTTGGCCATTGGCCGCGCCTTGGTCATGCGACCCAAACTGCTGCTGCTGGACGAGCCGACCGAAGGCATTCAACCCTCGATCATCAAGGACATCGGGCGGGCCATCAGCTACCTTCGCGGGCTTGGCGAGATGGCGATTGTGCTGGTCGAGCAGTATCTCGATTTTGCCAGCGAGTTGGGCGACCATTTCGCTGTCATGGAGCGCGGTTCGATCGTGTATTCGTGCGACAAATCCTCGATTGACGAAGGGGCGCTCAAACGCGCCTTGGCAATATGAGCCGTGCCGTCGTCGAACGGCTTCGGCTCGCGCCCCCCGAGCGTCTCTTGGCCAATCGGGCGACGGGGCGCATCAGACTTTCGGTGGACGCCAAGGGAAGCCGCACGCATCGCACGAGCGTCCATGAAGCCGGCTCATTGCGCGTGCGCTTTCCAACCACCGCCCCGGGAATGCTCGAAGCCGTGCTCATCAACACCGCCGGCGGCATGACTGGTGGCGACGATTTCTCGATCAGTCTTTCGCTCGACGAGGGAGCACAGCTTCTGGCCGGCACGGCCGCAGCGGAAAAAATCTACCGGTCAACCGGCGCGGACTCGGCCCTGGCGCTTACGATCGATGCGGCGACCGGAAGCCGATGCATCTGGTTGCCGCAAGAGACAATCCTATTCGACCGTGCACGGCTTTCGCGCCGCATCGACGTCAGTCTCTCGACCAATGCCGGGCTGCTGATGGCCGAGGCGATCGTCTTCGGCCGCTCCGCGATGGGTGAAGCCGTCGAGGAAGGCAGCCTCATCGACCGCTGGCGCATACGACGAGGTGGGCAGCTGGTTTTTGCCGAGAACGTCCGTCTGGATGGCGCGATCGCGCGCACGCTTTCGCGTCCGGCAGTCGCAAACGGCGGCGTTGCCATTGCCACAGTGTTGGCCGTACCCGGCGACGAGCAGATGATTGCCGCCGTACGTGATAGCGGTGAACAGTTCGCCGGCGAAGTCGGTATCTCCGCATGGAACGGGATTGCGGTCGCGCGGCTTTGCGCTCCAGATGGCGCAGCGCTCCGCCACGATCTTGCTGCACTGCTGTCTTCACTCGAAGTTGCGATGCCACGGCTCTGGCTGCAGTGAGAGTTAAATGAATCTGACGCCGCGTGAGAAAGACAAGCTGATGATCGCCATGGCGGCGATTGTCGCGCGTCGCCGGCTCGAACGTGGCGTCAAGCTCAATCACCCTGAATCCGTGGCACTGATCACCGATTTCATCCTCGAAGGCGCGCGCGATGGCAGAAGTGTCGCCGAACTCATGGAAGCCGGCGCGCATGTGATTACGCGCGCACAGGTGATGGATGGAATTCCAGAGATGATCCACGACATCCAGGTTGAGGCAACGTTCCCCGACGGGAGCAAGCTCGTTACCGTTCACAATCCCATCCGTTAAGGACGCAAGCTATGAAAAGACTCGTGCCAATCGCAGCGCTGCTCACGCTCGCCGCCGGCCCGGCCATTGCGCATGTCGGCCACAGTTCCACCGCCTCGTTCACAGCCGGGCTTGGACACCCTCTCGAAGGCCTCGACCACGTTACGGTCATGGTTCTGGTCGGGCTATGGGTAGGGTTGAAAGGTGGCCGCGCACTATGGGTTTGGCCGGCAGTCTTCGTCGGAGTCATGCTGATTGGCGGGGTCCTCGGCATGCAAGGCGTGCCGCTGCCTTTTGTTGAGCCTGCCATTCTCACTTCGGTGGTGAGTTTGGCGTTGCTGGTGGCCTTGGCTGTCGACCTCCCGGTGCCGGTCGGTGCCGCCATCCTGGCGGTGTTTGCGCTCTTTCACGGACACGCGCACGGCACCGAGGTGGCGGGGACGCTGAACGGCGTCGAATACATGGCAGGCTTCGCGCTCGCCACGGCGGCGCTGCATCTCGCCGGCATCGGCTTTGCGGCAACCATGACGCACTACTCACTTCGCCCCGCCATTCGCGTTGTCGGCGCGCTCTGCCTCCTTGTCGCGGCCGCAGTTTATGTGGGGATTCTCCAATGATCCCCGGCGAGATGTTCATCGCGGAGGGCGAGATCGAGCTCAACGCGGGCCGCAAGACGCTGACCCTCTCCGTGTCCAATACAGGCGACCGGCCGATCCAGGTGGGCTCGCACTATCATTTTTTCGAGACTAACCCTGCCCTGTCGTTTGACCGCAAGAAGGCGCGCGGCATGCGGCTCAACATTGCGGCTGGAACGGCGGTGCGGTTCGAGCCGGGACAAACGCGCGAAGTGACTTTAGTCGCGCTGGCCGGCAAGCGAACGATCTACGGATTTCGCCAGGCTGTGATGGGCAAGCTCTGAGGACAGATCCATGGCGAGAAAAATCTCGCGGCGCGTTTACGCCGACATGTTTGGCCCAACCACCGGCGACCGCGTCCGGCTGGCCGACACTGACCTCATCATCGAGGTGGAGAGGGATCTCACCATCTACGGCGAGGAGGTGAAATTCGGCGGCGGCAAGGTCATTCGCGACGGGATGGGACAGTCGCAAATCACCAACAAGCAGGGTGCGGTCGATACCGTCATCACCAACGCCCTCATTCTCGATCACTGGGGAATCGTGAAGGCCGACATCGGCCTCAAGGACGGCCGTATCGCCGCCATCGGCAAGGCCGGCAATCCCGACGTTCAGCCCGGCGTGACCATCGTGATAGGCCCCGGAACTGAGGCCATTGCCGGCGAAGGAAAGATTCTAACCGCCGGCGGTTTCGACACGCACATCCACTTCATCTGTCCGCAGCAGGTGGACGACGCCCTGATGTCGGGCATCACCTCCATGCTCGGCGGCGGCACCGGACCGGCTGCCGGAACCAATGCCACAACCTGCACACCAGGCCGATGGCACATCGGCCGCATGATTCAGGCGGCTGATGATTTTCCGATGAATCTCGGCTTTGCCGGAAAAGGAAATGCGTCACGACCCGCGGCGCTCGAAGAAATGGTCAAGGCCGGCGCCTGCGCGCTGAAACTGCACGAGGACTGGGGGACAACGCCCGCGGCAATCGACTGCTGCCTGTCGGTCGCCGACGACTACGACGTGCAGGTGATGATTCACACCGACACGTTGAACGAAAGCGGATTCGTCGAAGACACCATCAAGGCTTTCAAGGGCCGTACCATCCACGCCTTCCATACCGAAGGCGCGGGCGGCGGACATGCGCCCGACATCATCAAGGTCGCCGGCCTGAAAAACGTTCTGCCCTCTTCCACCAACCCGACACGGCCGTTCACGCGCAATACGATCGACGAGCATCTCGACATGCTGATGGTTTGCCATCATCTCGATCCATCCATCGCTGAAGACCTTGCATTTGCCGAGAGCCGCATCCGCAAGGAAACCATCGCCGCCGAGGACATCCTGCACGATATCGGCGCTCTATCGATGATGTCGTCGGACAGCCAGGCAATGGGACGCATCGGCGAAGTGATCATCCGCACCTGGCAAACCGCGGACAAGATGAAGAAGCAGCGCGGCCGTCTATCCCTGGAAAAGGGCGACAACGACAATGCGCGCGCCAAACGGTACATCGCGAAGTACACGATCAACCCGGCGATCGCGCATGGCGTGTCGAAACACATCGGCTCCGTCGAGAAGGGCAAGTTGGCGGACCTCGTGCTGTGGACACCAGCCTTCTTCGGTGTGAAGCCGGACATCGTCATCAAGGGCGGCAGCATCGCGGCCGCGCAAATGGGCGATCCCAATGCTTCGATCCCGACCCCACAGCCGGTGCACTACAGACCCATGTTCGGCGCGTTCGGAAAGGCGCGAACGGCCTCCTCACTCGTGTTCGTATCGAAAGCCGCATTGAAAAGCGGGCTGCGGCGCAAGCTCGGGGTCGACAAGGAGCTGGTCGCGGTCGAGCATACTCGCGACATTTCGAAGAAAAGCATGGTGCATAACGCCGCGACGCCCGAGATCACCGTTGATCCCGAAACCTACGAGGTGGCCGCCGACGGCGAGCTCCTGACCTGCGCGCCGGCGGAAACACTGCCGATGGCGCAGCGATACTTTCTTTTCTAGGCTTGCACGATGAAGCGTGTGACCGACATCAAACCTGCATCGGCCTGGAATCCCGCTACGGCGTGCGATTTCATCGTGCTCGATGCTCAGGATCGGCACCGTCGTCGGGTTGTCTTCGTCGGTGAGCACGGCGCGACCTACCTGCTCGACCTGCCCCGACCGGCGCAACTGCGCGACGGGGACGGACTGTTGCTTGAGGACGGTTCGCTCGTGCGGGTGACTGGCAAGGCCGAGGACCTGGTCGAGATTACTGCCAGCGCGCACGATATTCAGCGCATCGCCTGGCATCTCGGCAACCGCCACACCGAGGTGCAGGTCATGGAGAGCGGTCTGCGCATCCGCCGCGATCACGTCCTTGAAGAGATGTTGCGAGGGCTCGGTGCGTCGCTGATTTACGTCGTCGCACCGTTCGATCCGGAAACCGGCGCCTACGATCATCACGGACATGGTCATGGCTAAGAAGCGGGTGGCATTGCTTCGCGGTGTTTCACTGCAAAAGCGTGGGCCTCGAGCGGCTGAGGCAACAGAGACCGGCGTGTGCGTCGGCGATCGGGCCGACGTTCCCCCGTCTTCGCTTTATCGACTGATGGCCTGGCTCTCGCCTGCTTATCCGGTCGGCGCGTTTTCTTATTCAAGTGGACTTGAGTGGGCCGTTGAAGCCGGCGACGTGACAAGCGCCAGTGAGTTGTCCGGTTGGTTGCAGAGCTTGCTCACGGATGGCGCGGGCTACTGCGATGCTGTCCTGTTTGCGCGGTCCTATCGCGCCTGCTCGTCAGGCGACGAGCGCGCGCTGTGCGCGGTCGCCGAGCTCGCGGCAGCCCTGGCACCATCGCGCGAGCGTTTCCTTGAGACGACGGCGCAGGGCCGCGCATTTCTCGATGTGACGCAGGCGGCCTGGCCCTGCGCAGCTTTCGACCACCTCTCAAAAATCTGGCGCGGCCCCGTCGCCTATCCTCTCGCGGTCGCTGTCGCCGCAGCTGGCCACGACATTCCACTTGAACAAACGCTCGCCGCCTACCTGCAGGCACTCGCGGCGAACTGGATTTCCGCCGGCATCCGTCTCATTCCGCTCGGGCAGACCGACGGTCAGCGCGTGACGGCTTTGCTCGAGCCTGTGGTTGCCGATGCTGCAAGACGTGCACTTGCAGCCTCTCTCGAGGACGCGGGCAGTGCCGTGTTCCGCGCCGATATCGCCGCCATGCGGCACGAAACGCAATACACCCGGTTATTCCGGAGTTGAGTTCGTAAGAGGAGGCACCGCCGCGATGAAAAGCTCTCACGGTCCGCTCAGGGTCGGCATCGGGGGGCCCGTGGGATCGGGCAAGACCGCTCTCATGGACTCGTTGTGCAAGCGCATGCGCGACCATTACGACATCGCCGCGATTACCAACGACATCTACACGAAATGGGACGCCGAATATCTCGTCCGCTCCGGGGCGCTCGCAGCTGAACGCATAACTGGCGTCGAGACCGGTGGCTGTCCGCACACTGCGATCCGCGAAGATGCCTCGGCCAATCTCGCGGCCGTGGCCGACATGCGCCAACGTTTCCCTGAACTTGACATGGTGCTTATTGAATCGGGCGGCGACAATCTGGCCGCGACTTTTTCGCCCGAGCTCGCCGATCTGACGATTTACGTGATAGACGTTGCGGCCGGCGAAAAGATCCCCTCAAAAGGCGGGCCGGGCATTACCCGCTCCGATCTTCTGGTCATCAACAAGATCGATCTTGCGCCGCACGTCGGCGCCTCGCTCGAGGTCATGCAGCGCGATGCGCAGCGTATGCGCGGCGCGCGGCCGTTCGTCATGACAAATCTTCGTATCGGCCAGGGACTCGATGACGTCGTCCGCTTTATCGAGAAAAAGGGCGCGCTGGGCGATGGCGGCAGCGCCGCGCGCTCAACGATGGGCACGTGACGACTGTCACCTGCAGATCGCCGCGCATTTCTGCGCGGGTTACACCAATATCTGCAGCCGGCGTGCCGCCGTTCCATGTCCACGCTGTTCCAGCCATTTGGCGACGAGATCTTCCGCAAACGCTATGGAGTTCTGAGACGTCACCAGCAGGTCGGGGCCATACTGCGCCAGCATCGGCGGCCACGCTCGGAGCTTAACTGGGTTAGCACCAGCGCGCCTGCGCGTAGTTGAACCAAGCTCAGCCCTGGCTCTTCACTTTGGGTTCAGGTTTTGACCGCCACTCGAAGGGACAAGGCTCAATTCACAATAGCACTATCCGCCACCATTGAAACCGACCACTACTGCGCTGCAAAAGCTTCACTGTACAGACATGTATGTGTGATGTCCGCTTTACCCCCAATAGCGGACATGTGCGGTGCGCTAGACCATGTCTGCTTTGGGCCAATAGCGGACATCAATTTCGTTCGCCAACATCAGCCGGCCTTTTTGACCGCTTGTGGTAGCAGACGCGCTAGCCGGGCAGCCCATGCGGTCTGACCGACCTTATTGGCGATTAGATCCTGACGAATTTCCAACGTTAAGTGGAGGAGACCCCGCTGCTCTCCATGCACCGGAATAGAGTAATCAGTCTCGTCGGTGACGTTGTAGGGCTCATTGTTACCCACGACGATATCTCCTTCCGCATCCAGCAACTTGAACATCGCTAACGATAAGCCAGGATTGCGGTTGTAGAGAACGCCCGCGTGCCACGGCCGCGGAATATCGGCATAGACCGGCGTGAAGCTATGCAAAGAGACGAGAACCGTGTCGCGGCCTGCATCGAGCCGCCCGTCGAGGTGCGACGAGATCTTTCGGTGATAAGGATCGAAGACTTCACGCACACGCATAGCGATGTCGTCGGCAGACGGCTGCTGGTTTCCGGGAATCGTCGTTCCATCGCTCTCGGCAAGGATCGAAGTCTCGCTTCCGGGCCTGCGATTGCAGTCGATCACCAGCCGCGAATAGGGCTGCATAATCAAGCAGGCATCGAAATGCGAAGAAAGCTCCCGTCCCAGACCTTCAATCCCAATATCCCAGGCAATATGCCGCTTGAGGTC